>Ga0207004_1031_pt2 | contig 17122 bp, 11 predicted proteins | sample Alteio_BWMinCont_86_FD_153468 | JGI IMG/M metagenome (GOLD analysis project Ga0207004, IMG submission 153468) | Enriched cells from forest soil in Barre Woods Harvard Forest LTER site, Petersham, Massachusetts, United States -... | ecosystem: Environmental > Terrestrial > Soil > Temperate forest >...
TTGTGATAGTGCTTACCCCCTGCCAAGTGATAATAGATATTCGCTAAATCATAAAAGCCATTTTGCTTGCATATCAGCGCAGCCAAATAGCACCCCACTGGGGTGTCGCATTGTACAAGCAGGGCATCCCATAATCTGGATTTCCATGAGTGGCGCACTTTGTCTGATTCAAAAAATTGACTGATCCTTACAGAATACCGCTCTAAAGTTTCAAATGAAGCAGAAGCCAGGCCATTGAATAAGTCGCTGCAGACATTATCATGTTCAAAAATATCAAGGATCGCTTCTTTATCAGCCCCGTTTTCCACCAAGTTGAATAAGGTTTCAAGTGCATTGTCTGGTGCTTGCCATGGGGTTTCAGGGGGGGCTTGATGCGGCGCTGCGGGTAATGGCGCTTGTTCTGCAAGTGTGGGTTGCATTTCGACGGGGGGCGCAAGCTTTGGTGACACAACTGGTGAAACAACTTCAGCGCGAGAAGCTTGTGGCAATGGCCATGATGAGGCGTCTGCAACAGCAGGGATTGGCCCTGCGGGCGGGGCCTGATTAGGTGAAAGGCTTGTGACAGAGCCTGTGGCATGGTTCAACTGCAAAGGCCGGCCCAGTTTAAAGAACATTTGTGTGGCGTGGGAATAAACGGCTTTCTCGACTTTCTTGCGCACACCATTGGGTGTAATTTTATCGACAATCTTGCGCCCCAATTGGGTGGCACTGTCGAAAAGGCTCTTGTTTGTGTGCGAGCTTGTGGCGGCTGAAGTACTGGCTTCTGATGCTTTTTCTTTTTCTTTTTCTTTGGCCTTGGCTTGTTTCTCTGCCTCTTTTTTTGCCTTTGCTTCAGCCTGGGCTTTTTCTTTGACAGCTTTCTCTGCCTCTTTTTTGGCCGTTGCTTCAGCCTGAGCTTTTTCTTTGGCTGCTTTCTCTGCAGCCTTTTGCGCTTCTTCTGCTTGTTTTTTTTGCGTCTTTAACAATTCTTCTTGTTCTTTCTTTAAACGCTTCTCTTCTTGTTTGCGTTTTTCTTCTTCAGCTTTTTTGCGTTGCTGCTCAGCTTTTTCAGCTTCTTCTGCTTCTTTTTTCAAGCGTGTTGCGTCATCCGGTTGAGCAGAGCGATCTTCAGCTTTTTGCTTGTCTTTGCTCGTCGAAGGCGCAGTGGCTTTGGCTTTCTGAACCTCAGCGGCCTGCTCTTTAAGGCGCGCAGCATATTTTTTGGCAAAGTCAGCAAATATCACTTCACCACTTTTCTTAACATGGGCTGCAAATTCAGGCGCCAGCTTGGCGTTGGCATGATTCAAAATCATGTCAAAGAAGGGATTCAGTTTGATGCTATTTTTGGTAACGCATGCTTTATATTTGTCATTCAATGCAGTCTTTTCTTCAACTGACAGAAAGTCAGCTTTGCTGAGAAAACCATGGATGGCGGGATCGTAGGTGATGACAGGTGGCAAAGGCGCTTTCCACTCTGGTACAGGGGGGTCAATCTTGAGCTGGTGCGCGTTAATGAACCGCTGTAAGCCTGCAGACGGTTTCAACAAGCGTGCGGTGCTCAACAAGTCCAGAATAGGCTTGACCATGTCCGCAAAACCCGTTTCCGATTTTGCCCATTCGTAGAATGCTTGATTATTGGGCCCAAAATACATTGCAAAAAAAGCAGGGGTGTTAAACGCGATTGAATAAAACTTCAGTTTGACGTTAGTGTCGTAGTCGCACATTGTTGACCAAATCATAGCATAACAATCAGCGCGTGAATGAATGCTGGCCAGCATTGTCAGTGTCGTATCAAATTCAGCGATAAATTGTTTTGTGATTGCGCTTATGTTGGCATCTTCCATGTGCGTTCGGAAATAATCCATAAAATGCAACAAGATGGTGCAAGGCACGATGGCATTGGTGAAGTTCTCTATGGCGAACACTTCAAGATGGCTTTCATATTTAAAAACATAATCTCTTTTTGAACTGTTGGCTTCAGCTGCCAGTGTGCTTTGCATTGTGGGGGTGTCTTTTTTTGCCAGTGCAACTGAAAGCACATCCTTTTTTGTTGCAAGCGCAGGATAATCTTCTCTCATTCGTGAAAGGTGCGCTTGCAATGCGGCGGAAAATGAGGGGTTTTGCGCATCAAAATTCAGTACGTCGCTGAAATCATACGTGTTGATTTCGTGCTCCTCACCCGTCTCGAGTGACGCGATGATTTCATCGTGTCGTTGATTACGCACAATGTCTACCACTTCAAAATATGAATTGGTATCAGGTGAAGCTATGGATGTTTTCATAAAGTCGTTCTCGCTCTCGATTTGTGACAAAAGTACAGCATATTGCTCACTGTCGAAAATGGACATGTCGAAATTTACGTCAATTTCTTGCAAGATTGGGGTGGCTTCAGGAATGTATTTCAATTCGTGCTTAAGGCCCATTCTTGTTAGGGTTTTGATAAGATCCGGGGTGCGAAATATCAGATTTTGCTTTGCCAAATCCAGGATGGTTTCGGTGATATATTCTTTGAGTTGATGGTTGGTTCTTAATTTCTTTACAAAAACATCATTGAGTTCAGTCTCCATAAATGCCGCAAAAGTCATTGATTGCAATACAGCAGCCAAAAAATTGGCTTTGTACACAGGCTGCATGAAGGCTGACATGTACCAAATGGCACCTGCATCCATTATGATGCGTTGTGGCAAAGAATGCATGTAAGCAGAAATAAAATAATAATGTGTGATAAAACTTTCCACATCGTCTAAATCAAACGTGCCCTTTTCTCTTTGATGGCTTGGGCAGTTATCATGCGTCAAAAATTGTCGCAAAATATAAAGCGGGATCACACCCCCCAAAAAGGCTGGATATCCAAAAGAACTAAAGCAACGCAAATTTGATTGAACGTAGTTTGCGGACGAGAGCTCTGGATGCTTTGCCACAACTTCACGATAGGTGGGCACATACATGCCGGGCATGTATTTTACCGCCAGCATATCGATGTTGGGGATGGATTTTGTTGTGATTGAAATCCCTTTCAAAAACCAATTCACTTCTTCGCTCAGATTTTCCTTAAAGCGCCAAAAATTAAACATGGCCACATCGTATTCTCTGACCATAGAGCCGTCTTTGAGAAGAAAGAACTCATCAAAAACGGTTTGGGAGAGACGGGTATGGCATGCATCCAACTCAGGCAAGCCCTCTGCAATTTTAATATTTCTTTTGGCATGGGACAGGAGGATGGTTAGATCGATGGCTGATGGGGTTGTCGTGTCTGTTTCCAAAAAATTCATTCTAATGTGTAACCTTAATAAATCTAAGTTGGATGATACTATTCTCACAGGGCCTAAACATTATATGAGTCAGAAGGAGAGGTAAAGTATGATTGCACCATTTTCACTGGATATTTTATGGGCATTTGCCCAGGTGGTGCTCATTGACTTGGTGATGGCGGCAGACAATGCCATTGTTGTCGGCATGGCCGCAGCAGGTTTGCCTCGGGATTCTCGGCATAAAGTGATTTTATGGGGGGTGATTTTTGCCACCATTTTGAGAATTCTTTTTGCTGCGTTAGCCGTTGAACTCATGAAATTCATTGGCCTCATCTTTGCCGGTGGCCTGTTGCTGCTTTGGGTAGCCTGGAAAATGTGGCGGCAATTGCACCAAGCGCACCATGCCAGCAGCCATTCGCAAGTGACCCTGCCCAAGCACCCCAAATCCTTTCAAGCCGCGGTGATGACCATCGTTTTGGCTGACGTGTCCATGTCTTTAGACAATGTGTTGGCCGTGGCCGGGGCCGCGCGGGATCACGTTTGGGTGATGGTATTTGGTTTGATGTTTTCAGTGGTTTTAATGGGAGTTGCCGCCACTTGGGTCGCAAAACTTATCCACCGGTACAGGGCTTTGGGCTATATTGGCTTATTCATTGTGACGTATGTCGCTTTGGATATGACTTATAGAGGTGCAGTACAACTGCATAAAGCTTTCGTGGTAGCATAAGTGAATTTTTTCGCGCCAAAAGGAACACTTCATGTCAGTTGGCCTTTTAAGAAAGATTTTTGGTAGCCGTAACGATCGCCTTGTGAAGCGGCTTACGCAAATGGTCCAATCCATCAACAAATTGGAAAGCAGCTTCCAAGCTTTGGATGATGCCAAATTACAGGCCAAAACGGCCGAGTTCCGTGCCCGCCTAGAAAAGGGCGAAACCCTTGATGGGCTGTTGCCTGAAGCCTTTGCCACCGTGCGCGAAGTGTCGCGTCGGGTAATGGGTTTGCGCCATTTTGATGTGCAAATGATAGGTGGCATGGTCTTGCACCAAGGCAAAATCGCTGAAATGTCGACCGGTGAAGGCAAAACCTTGATGTCGACCTTGGCAGCATATCTGAATGCCTTGCCAGGTAAGCCTGTACACGTGGTGACGGTCAACGACTATTTGGCCCGCCGCGATGCGGAATGGATGGCTCCCATTTACCGCTTTTTGGGTTTGACCGTGGGCGTGGTGGTGCCAGGCATGGCCCCTCCTGAAAAGCGTGCGGCCTACGCGGCTGATGTCGTGTACGGCACAAATAATGAATTTGGTTTCGACTACTTGCGTGACAACATGGCGTTCAGCCTAGAAGAAAAAGTGCAAGGCCCATTGTGGTTTGCGATTGTCGACGAAGTAGACTCGGCCCTCATAGACGAAGCGCGCACACCCCTGATTATTTCAGGCCCTGCGGAAGACAGTTCAGAACTTTATATCAAAATGAACGGTGTCGTGCCGCAGCTGACCAAACAAGCTGACAAAGACGGCCCTGGCGATTACTGGATAGATGAAAAAGCCAAGCAGGCTTACTTGTCTGATGAAGGCCATGAACGCGTCGAAACCATGCTGATTGACGTGGGCTTGTTAAAAGCCGGTGAAAGCCTGTATGACGCACAGAACATCATTCTGATGCACCATTTGAATGCGGCCCTGCGCGCGCATTCGCTGTTTTCACGCGATGTAGATTACATTGTGCAAAACGATCAAATCGTGATTGTGGATGAGCACACGGGCCGCACCATGCCAGGCCGGCGTTGGTCTGAAGGTTTGCATCAAGCGATTGAAGCCAAAGAAAAAGTGGCCATTCAAAATGAAAACCAAACCTTGGCTTCGATCACCTTCCAAAATTATTTCAGATTGTACGACAAACTGGCGGGCATGACGGGCACCGCAGATACTGAAGCGTATGAATTCCAGCAGATTTATGGCTTGGAAGTGGTGGTGATTCCGACCAACCGTCCTTGTCAGCGTACAGATTTATCTGATCTGATTTTCTTAACCAAAGAAGAAAAGTTTGAATCCATCATTCAAAATATTGATGCGTGTTTGAAAAAGCAGCAACCTGTTTTGGTGGGTACGGTTTCGATTGAAACCTCTGAGTATTTGTCTGAGCTGTTGAACAAGCAGGGCATTGCGCACCAAGTGTTGAATGCCAAATTCCATGAACATGAAGCCAAAATCATTGCCCAAGCTGGGCGCCCAGGGGCTGTGACCATTGCCACCAACATGGCAGGCCGTGGTACAGACATTGTGTTGGGTGGCAGTTTGGAAAGTGAATTGAAGGCTTTGGATGAAACATCCACTCCTGAACAAATTGCAGCGATTAAAGCCGAATGGAAAGTGCGGCACGATGCCGTGTTGGCCGCAGGGGGCTTGTGCATCATCGGCACCGAGCGCCACGAGTCACGCCGCATAGACAACCAATTGAGAGGCCGTGCGGGCCGTCAGGGCGATCCTGGCTTGTCACAGTTTTACCTTTCATTAGAAGACAACCTCATGCGCATTTTTGCGCCGCCAAAATTGGCCGACTTCATGAGGCGTTTGGGCATGCAGCGGGGTGAAGCGATCACCGCCCCCTTGGTAACCCGCAGCATTGAAAAAGCCCAACGTAAAGTGGAAGGCTTCCACTTTGATGTGCGCAAGCAGTTGCTGGAATTTGACGATGTGGCAAATGATCAGCGCAAAGTGATTTACCGTGAACGCAACGCGTTGTTGCACAGCGTGGAAGTGTCTACCCAAATCGATATCATGCGTGAAGATGTGGTGGGCAGCATTTTGAATGAATTTGTGCCACCCAACAGCCTTGAAGAAGAATGGCGTGTGGACGAATTGGAACAAGAATTGTTGCGCCGTTTTGGTTTGAATTTGCCGTTGAAGCATTGGTTTGAAAAGGATCAGTTGTCGGAAGATCCGTTTAAAGAACGCGTGCAGGAAGCGGGCCGCGACTTGCATCACAGCAAACGTGATGTGGTTGGGGTGGAAAGCTTTGGGCAATTTGAAAAGTCTGTGATGCTCAATTGCTTGGATTCAAATTGGAAAGAGCATTTGGCCAGCATGGATTATTTGCGTCAAAGTGTGAATTTGCGGGGTTATGCGCAGAAAGATCCGAAGCAAGAATACAAGCGTGAGGCGTTCTTGTTGTTTGAACGCATGCTGGATGCGATTAAGAATGAAATTGTCGACATCATCATGCGGGTGGAATTGCGAGCCAAAGAAGAGCTGACCTTGCCTGAGCCCGTTGTGGTGCCAGAAAGCATGTTGCATTTTCAGCATGATGCGCCATCATCTGAAGCGGAAGCTGCGCCTGCTTCTTTGAGTGAGTTATTAAGCGATCCCCGCTTTTTGACCACCGGCAGAAATGATCCTTGCCCATGCGGCAGCGGTGAAAAGTTCAAGCGGTGCCATGGGAAGATCTTGTCGGAAGAGAAAGTGAGCTGATAGCTGACCACCGTAGCCGTTAAATGATACGTAGGATGGGTCCATGCGTCTTCGCATTGACCCATCGTCCCAGCGGTGCTTCTTAAGATGATGGGGCAATGCGAAGACGCATGGACCCATCCTGCGAAGAGAAGATCAGTGCTGTAGCTTGGGTTCTGCGTCCGCGCGAAACCCAACATCTTGAGGGGGAGGCGCGCATTGAGTAATATGTATGTGATCTTAGATCAACGCGATGAAGCTTTACTTCTTGAGCAAGTGACAAAAAACTTAAGCGAAGGCTTACGCCTGTTCTATTTCCGCAGCGCAAAAAATACCCCAGAAAACCTGCCGTTTATAAAAAAAACCATTGATTTGATCCACAGCCACCAAGCAAAAGTTTTAGTGAGCACTGAAGTCTTGTATAAACTGTGCAACGCAGATGGCGTGCACTTTGCCTCACGCGATCTCATGAACCTTACCCAGCGCCCTGAAACATTAAGCCTCATGGCTGCGTCTTGCCACAATGAACGCGAACTGCAAAAAGCGGCGGAATTAAACTGCGATTTTGCGGTGTTGTCACCTGTACAGGCTACCCAATCTCATCCTGACGCCACTCCATTGGGCTGGCAAGCTTTTGAGGCTATGGTCAAGCAAGTTTCAATACCGGTCTATGCATTGGGTGGGGTCAATCAAGAGGATTTGCCCAAGGCCTTACTGCACGGAGCCTGCGGTATAGCAGGGATCCGTGCGTTTATGTACGCTTAAGCTATTTTCAGGCGTTTGGCTGTTTTGCTTTCAGTGATAGGCGAGAAATGGGAAAGATACTCAATGTAGCTTTGCAATTTGTCACGCATCTCTTTGTAATTTTCTTTGGTGCCGCCATCCAAGTTTGTGGGTGAAGTGCTGAAAATGTCAGAAATGTCTTTTTGCATCGCTTTAACAGGAACTGAGGGAAGTTCGCGTTGATCCCTTTTGCTCACGAGCATTTGGGTTGCACCAAGCACCCTATCCAAAGCTTTAATCCCCTGAAGCCAGGTGGTACGCAGTGCGTTTTCGCGTTCATAATCAGACAAGGGTTGTGCCTTAATTTCCTTGAGCAGGCTAAAAACTTTGGTTTCGACTTCATACTTCAAGGTGTCTAAATCAGTGCATTGAGGCTGATCAACATAAAGTGTGGGCTCTGATGGGGGTGATGTTTGGTCGTCTAAAGATTTGCCAACGCGCATGTCATAACACAATGCCATTTTAGTATGGGAACGCAGAACAAAATCGCTTGGGGCGTATGCATTAACCGTATCGCTATTCTCAAGAGGTGTGTCAATGTACAACACGTCATTGGGCAATGTAGCCTGGGGGGAAAGCCAAAATTCAGGCTCAGTTGCATCAGTGCTTTCCTGCAGTGCATTGAGGTATACCTCTTCAAGAGGTCTGGCACCGGTAAAATCCACCACATCAAACTCAAAGGGGCGTGATGGCTGAGCAAAACCCATAGACGAAGCCACTGTAGATAGGCTTGTGAATAGGGGGGTTGATTTTGTTCGCATGGGGTACTGCCTCTTTTCTACAACTGTTTGTGATTAAGCCGATTTAAAGCGTTTGTTAGCGCTGGTTTCTGTATACAGGTCACCACTTTGGGGTTGTTCGTCATAAAACATTTGGTCCGATGGGGGCTGGGATTGTGCGGGAAAGTGCATACCATTAGAAAATCCCATCATTGAATGGAATTGCAGAGCAAAGTCTGGTTCCTGAAAATCATCTTGTGGATCCATCTCAATCTGGTACTCCTTGTCAAGCGGTACGGCAGAGGTCAAATCCAGTTGCTGAGAAAATTGAAAAGCGGGTTGTGAGCTCATCACACCAGTAGACAAGGGCGCAGCTTTTGGTCTTTGTTGCTGCATGATGAGTTTGTCTGATTCTGGTGCAACCGCTGGTGCCATATATACGGGGGTCGCCGGTGAAAATGGGGTGGAGGCATTGGCAGCGGGTGAACTGGAAGCAAAGGACTTTAGGAACTGCTCGGTTTCAGCAAGAGAGGCTCGACTCGCAGTGAGGAACTGATCAACAGCCGTAATATTGTGGGGTGTCGAAATAGCTGGCTGGGGTTGTAAGGCTGAATCTGGGCGCCACTTTAAAGTAAAGTTTATGTAGTCAAAGGTATTTAATTTCTTGAGAAGGGCTGCCTTACGAGCGATTGCTTTTTGCAGAGCTGCTTGGATATCTTCCATGGGTTTTGAACGGTCTTGTGGCAACAACTCTTCATATCTTAATTTGTCTTCAATTAACGCTTCTGTTTCAGCTTTCCAAATATGCAAAGGATAGCTTCGGGCGGGGTCATCCCACAACTCGGCTTTATATTTTTGGAATTCTATCGAATTGATCTCATGAGGACACACATGATTCACTGATTGGCCACGCGCCTGCTTGTACAAGCCGTCCAATAACGTCGTTTTGCAGCTCACTTCATTTGCAGAGACAAACTGGGTTAATGTCCGAATTCTCAATTCAATTTGATATGTCAGCAGGGCGAGGCACTGTTTTTGGGTTTGAATTGAATTTTTGGGAGTCATGATCTTCACTTGCAGAAAGTCATGTATGTTTTCTAAATGCACGTATAGGCTCATGAAAGTGGGTTTCATTGCCCCTTCACTGTGGGTTGTGGCTGGGGTCTTGGGTAGAATGGGCTTTGGTTTCTTTAGCATGGGGACCTCTGCAAATACGCGGCATATTCAGGCGGCTTTCAAAGTTTTCGACTGTAACACTGGGCCTTATGGGTTGTCTAGCTTAGGTTGGGGGGGATGATATGCACGTATCTTTTGGATCCCCACAATGTGGTGAATTGTAGGATGGGTGGAGCGCAGCGTAACCCATCACATCAGTTGCAGTGCAGTTGTGATGAGTTACGCTGCGCTCCACCCATCCTACAATTTGCAGGTTTACAGAGATTCGTCTTCATCTGTGACAGGTTTGTCAGGGACACGGTAATCTTCACTGGCCCAAGCGCCTAAGTCTATCAACTTGCAGCGCTCGCAGCAAAAAGGCTTAAATGTGTTTTCAGGCAGCCACTGCACTGTTTTTTTACAGGTGGGGCAGGTTACGGTAAGGATTTTGTTCATACTGCTTTATTAAAGGCCATCTCTAAAAAATGGGCGTGTAATTTTTTGATTTCAGCGGCCAGTGTATCTAAAGAGCGTGTATTATCCAACACGTCTGTTGCCGCTGCCAGCCTTTCCTGTCTTGAGGCCTGGTTGGCCAACATTTTTTCGGCTTCATCTATTGATATACCGTCACGGCTTTTGAGCCGTTCAATTTGAACTGATTCTGGCACATCCACCACCAACACCCGGTTCACTTCTTTGTGCCAGCCTTTTTCAACCAACAGGGGGATGGACAACACCACATAAGCAGATTTGGCTTCACCCGCACGGCCAAAAATCACATCGTGGATCAATGGGTGTAAAGCCGTTTCCACTTTGGCTTTGATGGCCTTGTCTTCAAAAAGTTTTTTTCGCAGGGCTTTTCTGTCTAAACGTTGGTCGGCTGTAAAGGGCATTTGATCAGCCAAAAGGTGCATCAAGGCTTTTAAACCGGCTTGGCCTGGTTCGCACAGTTCTTTTGCAATGTCGTCTGCATCTAAAACTGTGACGCCCAAATTTTCAAACAATTTGGATACTGTTGATTTTCCTGCAGCCACGCCGCCAGTCAAGCCTACCCAATAGGTCATGTTAGAACCCCATCATTTTTAAATATGTGTGCAAAATTGGCTTGCCTACCAACAAGGATGTGATCCCAGCCAATGCCAAAAAAGGCCCAAACGGCATCGGTGTGCCGCGTTCCAACCTTTTGGAAAGAATCAGCGATACCCCAACCACGGTGCCAAATAAGGCACTTATCAAGATCACCACTAACAATTGTTGCCAGCCCACCCAGGCCCCAATCGCTGCTAATAATTTAAAATCACCAAAGCCCATGCCTTCTTTGCCTGTCAACGCCTTAAAGACCCAATAGACAGTGAACAATGACATGTAACCCAGTATGGCCCCAAGCACAGCCGATTGTATGGGCACAAAAAAATCGCCCAAATTAAACAGCAAACCCAGCCACAACAAAGGCAAGGTTAAACCATCGGGCAGAATTTGGTGATCCAAATCGATGAACGTGAGGGCTATCATGGTCCACACAAACAACAAAGCCACGCAACCCACAACAGAAGGCCCCAGCACCCACAGGGTTAAAACAGATAAAAAGGCCGTTAAGATTTCCACCAATGGGTAGCGAAATGAAATAGGGGCCTGACAATGTTTGCACTTACCACGCTGAAAGATAAAACTTAAAACTGGAATATTAGAACCTGCTGTAATCGGGGCCTTGCAGTGTGGGCAATGCGAAGGCGGGTAAGACAAATTGAATTTGCCTTTGGGCAAGTTCATTTTTTTTATCTGCTCTTGAAAATCTTCATAATCTTCTTGGTAATTTCTAAAAATAATAAGCGGCAAGCGGTAAATCACCACATTCAAAAAACTGCCCAAACACAATGTCAGTAAAACTGCGCCCAGAAAAAAAATCGCAGGGTGCATGTTGTAAAACGTTTGTAATGTGATCATCGCTTTTCCTAAATCACGGAACCCAGTTTGAAAATTGGCAGGTACATGGCCACCACCAATCCACCAATCAACACGCCCAATAACACAATGATAAAGGGTTCAAGCAGGCTGCTTAAGCCTTCTACCGAGGTGTCCACTTCCTCTTCAAAGATCACGGCCACCTTGCCGAGCATTTTGTCTAGCGCGCCCGATTCTTCACCAATCGAAACCATTTGTAACACCATCGGGGGGAACAAGCCTGTGTCACGCATGGCCACGTGCATTTGGGCGCCGGTGGCCACTTTGTCGCGAATGGTCAACACAGCATCTTTGAAAACTACATTGCCCGTGGCGTGTGCCACTGAAGTTAAAGATTCAACCAAGGGAACACCCGCCGCAAAAGTGGTAGACAAGGTGCGGGCATAACGGGCAATCACCGCCTTTCTTTGCAAATTACCAAATAAGGGCATTTTTAAACTGAGCCGATCTAAAGCGTGGCTGAATTTTACTGACTGCCGTTTGGCGCGTAAAAAAGCAAAAACTGCAATGATGACAAGCCCAAGTAAATAAATACCATAACTTGTGAAAAGCTCTGAAAGGTGCAACACAAAAAGGGTAAAAGCAGGCAAATCTGCATTGAATTGCTTGAACAAATCCCGAAACTGGGGCACCACAAACACAAGCAAAATGCTCGTGACCCCGATGGCCACAAACACCACTGCCACTGGGTAAAACAAAGCCCGCTTGATTTTGCGTTTTAAGGATTCTGTTTTTTCAAGATAATTGGCAATTCGGTCTAGCATGGTGTCAAGCGTTCCTGAGGCTTCGCCTGCTTCTACCAAGTAACAATACAATTCATCAAAATAACGGGGAAATTTTTTCAAACATTCTGATAGCGCGGTGCCGCCTTCTACATCTACTTTGATGCTGGTCATTAACGCTGCCAGTTTGGGGCTGTCCGAGCCGCGGGCCACGATGTCAATCGATTGCATGAGAGGGATTCCAGCGGACAACATTGTGGCCAATTGGCGCGTGAGCAGGGCAATGTCGCCACCTTTGATTCGTCTTTGCCCCAGTTTAAAAAATGGGGTGCTCTTGCGGCGTACTTTAATAGGGGTGATCCCAAGCGATCGCAACTCGGCACGTACCCACTGCGCATTCACGCCATTGAGTTCACCTTTTACCATGCTGCCGGATTTGTCCCTGCCCTCATAGGTAAAAAGGATCACTTTCGAGGCTTTTTTTTGCGTTTCTGTTTGTTTATCCATGATCAGTCTTTGGTTACCCGCAGCACTTCTGCCAAAGAGGTACGGCCAGAATTCACTGCTATCAAGCCCGCCTCACGTAAGGTGACAAACCCATCTTTTTTGGCAGTGGCCAGTATGTCAATGGCGCTGCCACTTGTCATAATGATATTCCCGATAGCCTCGGTAACCGGCATCATTTCAAATAAGCCCAGTCGTCCTTTGTAGCCATCTGAACAACGCTCGCAACCCACGGGACCAAAGGCGTGGAATGAAGCCACATCTGCTTGTTTCACACCCGATTGTAGCAACGCGCTTTCGGGCACTTGCAGTTCTTTTTTACAATACTCACAAAGTTTTCTGGCCAAACGTTGGGCTATCACCAAGGTCAATGCGGTGGCCAAATTGAATGGGGCCACACCCATGTTGATGAGGCGGTTCAAAGTGTCTGCCGCGCTGTTGGTATGAAGTGTAGACAACACCATGTGCCCTGTTTGTGCAGCTTTCACGGCGGTTTCGGCCGTTTCCAGATCACGGATTTCACCCACCATCACCACGTCAGGATCTTGGCGCAAAAAAGCACGCAAAGCTTCTGCAAAATTTAATCCCGCTTTGGGATTCATGCTGACCTGATTGATGCCAGGCAAATTGATTTCGACGGGATCTTCAGCGGTTGAGATATTCCGTTCTAAAGTGTTCAATATATTCAAAGCAGAATATAAGGTCACGGTTTTACCACTGCCTGTGGGGCCGGTGACCAAAATCATGCCTTGTGGTTTATTGATCGCATCAAACAACAAGTCGCGTTGAAATTCCAATAAGCCTAAAGCTTCCACGCCCACTTTGGCAGAGGCCGGATCCAATATACGCAATACCACTTTTTCCCCGAACAAAGTGGGGCAGGTGCTGACACGAAAATCGATTGCACGGTTTTTTGAAATGCGCATTTTAAAACGTCCGTCTTGCGGAATGCGCCTTTCTGAAATGTCCAATCGCGACATCACTTTTAAACGTGCGGAAAGTCTGGGTGCCAATGACACAGGTGGGTTCGCCACTTCTTTTAAAATCCCATCTGTGCGAAAGCGAACGCGGTAGTATTTTTCGTATGGCTCAAAGTGAATATCTGAGGCGCCCTTGTTGATGGCATCTAACAAGACTTTATTGATGAAGCGCACGATGGGCGCATCGTCTACCTCTTGTTTGTCTTCTTTGTCTTCTACTATTTCTTCACCGGACTGAATGTCTAGGCTGTCTAAGTCTTCATCGGCGATGTCAGTCAGTTGTTGTGGGGTGTTTTCGGTGTCGTTGAAAATTTGTTCTATAAAAGATGAGAGTTTGTTGGACTCTACCAAAATCGCTTCTGTCGCCACACCGGTTTGGAACTTTATTTCATCCAGCGCTTGTAAATTGGTGGGATCGGACACGGCCACGAACAATTTATTGCCCCGCCTGTAAATGGGGATCGCATGATTTTGCCGCACCATTTTTTCGGGGATGAGGTTTTTGGGTAAGACTTCTTTGTCTATGTTATCCAGATCCAGTAGGGGCAGGCCAAATTCACGCATGGCGATTTCAGCCACGATGGGGCCTTCTACCATGTTTTCTTCGACCAACAAGCTGATCGGGGTGACTTTCAATTTTAGCGCTTGCAACAAAACTTCTTCCGCTTGTTTTTCTTGCAGAAGTTCTAATTCAACCAATTTGCGAACCAAACCTGGAAGTGGCTTTTTGGCCGCCACAAGCGTGCTCATGTTTTATGTTACCTTAATAATATGTGGCATTACACGTTCCAACATAATACTATAGTTCTCTAACTTGAATAATAGTTTAGCTTCGGAACTTTTACTGAGAATGAGGCTGTTTTGTTGCATTCAGTTTGCAATCTAAAATGGCCATGTAGGAATGAAGCCGGTTTAAAGCCTTCGAAGGGTATTGCGGGGGAAATCCAGAAATCGCTTTGTTTTTTTCCAGTTCTTTGAAAAATACGTGTAATTTTTCGTAGTTTAGCTGCTTGTCGTCATCGTTAACTATGTTTTTTAACAGTCTTGGTGCGAATACATTGACTTCAATAAAGTCCCCCATGGTTGAGGCTGAGTTTATTAACAGAGACCAATCCGAGGCCGTCACTGGCTCATTCAAGAGATAATGTTTAACACGGATTTTTTCAAGATAAGCGGCAGGCTCTGATGGGCGCAAGGCAATCATGTGATCCAATCGCTGCAAGGCTGCTTTGTCTTTGTGGTTTTCCAATTGAATTTGTTCAAATGCAGCGTTGGCACGGTACGAGTCGGGGTTTGCGCTTACAAAGAATGCGTACATGAGCAAACGGTTAGACCACGCGAAAGCAAGCGAGTTGGTCAATACCCAAAACGTGAGCAAAATGCTGATGAAGCTGCACTTTAGCACCGGAACCGAAAGAAACCGCGCAAGGGCTGTAAAAGCAAAACCCACCGCAAAAAATGTGACCGCAAACAAAGCCAAATAATTACGATGCAAAAATGCCAACTCTAAAGGCAATACTGTGGATTCCAAAAGATGTGACACCACAAACCACAAAATGCAAAATGATCCCAACGGGAATTTTTTGAATAAAAATAAAGGCGCGACACTTGTGCAGATCCAAAATGCGCCCAAAAAAGCATGGCTTAAATTAAATTGATAATGCAAAAGCATGTCATCTTGAAAGAAACCCAGGCTGCCCAAGTTGGGCCAAAACATGGCGGCCAAATAGCGGAACAAGATGTGGCTTTCTGCCATCAAACGATCGGCCAGCGTAAAATCACGCCCCAAGTAAAATACCAAATAATCTGGCAAATGGTAAACGAAGTAAGCCAAAATTGTGAAAGCAGGCAAGCCTATGGCCAGCCACTGCAGCCATGTGAGTGAGGCACGTTTTGGGGTGTTTTGAAACACGCACAGTTCAATGGCAAATAAATAGCCATAAACCAATATGCCCGATTGTTTGCAAAGCACCGCACAGAGTCCCAATGCATGTAACACACACAAGGCCACAATGCGTTTGCCAGCTGTCATGCTGTGAAAACGCGGCCTGATAGCCACATACCACATCATCGCCAATAAACTGAAAAAAGAGGCCAGCAAAGTCATGCGTTGAATGGCATACAAAACCGTGTTGACCGACATGGGGTGCAAGGCCCATAACGCCCCAGACAACAATGCCACCCATGGGATAAGTTCTTTTTTCAAAGCAGTGAGCTTTGGTAAAATGGACTTGGCCAAAAAAACCACGCACACGGTATTTAAAATATGGATGAACACATTCACCAGTTTGACCATGAAAAAGCTTTTGTTAAACAAGTAAGCATTCATGGCAAAAGTGAGCATCGACAACGGCCGCGCCTGCTCCCCGAATGAGGTGACTGATAAGGGGGGCGCCAATACCTCACCCCACTGAAACTGCGGGCCAAATTGGCTTAAATGGGTAAAATCATCTAACAAAGGGGGGCCATACAGCCCCGGCAGGTAAGCGCAAAAACAAACGAAGGTGAGCAAGGGCAGTGCCAGCCATAAAAATGGATCTGCGGGCTTCTTCATTTAGTGCGGTGCCTTCGCCTGTTGTTTGGTGGCCAATTCTTGCTGACGTTCTGTGATAAACGCTGGGCGTGCAGCATTGGGATTGATAATCTCGTGACTTTTGATGATGCTCTTTAATGTGAAGGCAGCATCTTGTAAGTGATCATGTGACACCTGGTAGTCGAAAAGTGTCAATAAGGGATCTGGGGTATAGGGATCTTGCCCGTACAATTGTCTCAGCCGAACAATCAGCGTGGGGTAGTCATTCATGCGCTGGGCCAGAATGGTCATGTAAGTATAAAGTACGGTACGTGCCCTCACCACGAAATCGGATGGCAACCCAGACACAGCTTTGCTTTGTTCAAGAATGGCCAGAAATTTCTTGAATTTATTTAAATCCACTTTTTCACATTTGTCATCACGCAAGCTTAAGATCATTTTGGAAATAAACAAATTGATTTCAGTAAAGTCGCCGATTTGCTCTGCAGATTTGTAGAGGCCATCCCAATCAGATTGCGAGGGGGTTTCTTGTAAATAACAGGCTTTGACGCGGATAATTTCAAGAAAGGCGGCAGGCTCGTAGGTTCTGAGCTCGGTCATGTGGGTAAGATATGGCATGGCTTCTTTATATTTATTGACTTCAATATAGGTTTCGGCAATAGCTGAGTTGGCGCGGTATGAATCAGGGCTTGCCACGGCAAAAAAAGCATACATCAGTTTGTCATTTGACCACACAAAGGCAAGTGAATTGGTCAAAGTCCACAGGCTCAAGGCAAGACACAGTAAGGCAAATTTGATAAGACCTAAGGTGACGAATCGGTTTAAATATGCGAAAACAAAATAAGAAAAACCAAACGTGACGGACATCAACGCCAAATAGTTGCGGTGAACAAAGATGAGCTCAAGTGGCAATATGGTGGATTCCAAGATATGTGAAACCACAAACCACATCACAATAAATGAAGCGATGGGGTATTTGCGGAAACTGAAAAAGGGCAAAATTGCGGCCAATGCCCAAAAAGTCAGGGTAAAGGCGGTTTGCCAATCCAAATGGTACAGGGTGTTCACGTCATCTTGGAAAAAGC
>Ga0207004_1137_pt1 | contig 16896 bp, 13 predicted proteins | sample Alteio_BWMinCont_86_FD_153468 | JGI IMG/M metagenome (GOLD analysis project Ga0207004, IMG submission 153468) | Enriched cells from forest soil in Barre Woods Harvard Forest LTER site, Petersham, Massachusetts, United States -... | ecosystem: Environmental > Terrestrial > Soil > Temperate forest >...
TACTCGATTAGCAGGGTTGCATTAATTTGAGCGTTATTAAAACTAGCATTTTGTTGCTTCACTGTGAGATCTGATTGGCTAAGAAAATTGACAAAAGCTGAAAAAGTAGTGGAATTAGGAGCTATGAGCTCTATTAACATCTGGTTAGTTTGATAATCAATTCGTTTGATTTCTACCCGTATATTTTTATCAAATGCTTGAGCAACATGCGTAAAATATTTAAAAATAGGCTGATTATTTATTTCAGATTTCATTTTCTGTAATTTATCGCTCATCCGTCTTTTAGGATCGATGACGCTTCTCGATTGAGGAAAGTGATAATAATAGATTTGTTCAATTTGTTGATTTGTTTCATTTACTTTATGACTTAATAATGCATATGACACCATAGGATAAATTAATATTAATAAAATCCACGCCACGCTTAAACTTAAAATTGTTTTGATGAGCGCACTAGTTTGCCAAAAATGAGGACGCTTAACTGCATAAGCACCTTGCAACAATTCTATCACCGGTGGAGATACACACTGAGGAGCTAATTGCTCAAGAAATGAGGCTTCATTCCATTTTTTTTGCGATAATAAAATTTGGTTAGGAAAATTAATAGAATTGAATATCACATCACCCTGACAAACAACTTGTTTAGGTAATTGTTCGAGTGGTACTTCTGTTAATATAGAAGGAAGCGTTGTCATTAAATTATTTAAATCAAGCGCTAGCCCCCCTGTCACATCTCGTCTCATCACAAACAACTGATCTAATACCATGGCATACCAAATATCCGCTGTATGAGGTAGTAAGAATACGGCAGACATCATCTCATGCGGTGTGATTGCCCAACTAATTAGTAAATTTAACCACTCATTCATTTTAGCTTGCGCAATCACAGCCACAGCCTGTTTTCCATTTGATAAATAAGGACCTATGGCAAAATGCAATGCTTCCACTTCATCTATGAGCTGTTCTTCAAGCGCGAAAGGTAATGCTTGTAATAACTTCGCACGAGACATTTTTTGTATCGCAATAGTTGTCAATAAAACATCTTGGGCAGGAATAACTACTTTCACAATCTTATCAATTCCTCTTAAAGACAAAAGTGATGGATCGCCTTGATACACGCTTTCTACTACCAAGCCATTGCTATCTGTCATTATCCAACTTGGATGTAATAGATTATTTGCATGTAAATAAATTATTAGTTTTTCTTGCATTTATATGATCTCAAGTATTATCTCAATTGATGAGATTTTGACTTTGCCACACAATATTGATGACTGCCTGGTTACCACTAGTGACTCTTTCCAAAAGAGTATAAAGCATGAATGGTTGGTCCTCTATCCTCACTTTCGTCTCTAATAAAAAAAACTGACTTACCAATAACATCTTATCAGAAGTAATTTGATTATTTTTGAAAATGTCTAAATTTTTAATCGTGTCCATAGTTGCATTTTTATTATGTGCAAACCAATCGGCTAAGCTTTGGGCTGAACTAAGCGTGATTTGGGGACTTAAAGTCATCAATACGAGAGGCGGTGCAAACTGAATATTAGTTTGTATATTAACAGGTAGCGCCATAAGATAAGGCGCAAGTTTAGCTAGCACATTCTCTTTCATTCCTTTCACTAATAGTAACTCACTAATACTGACTACAGGTCTATGGGCCGCTCTATAGGGTAAAGAAAGATTAAGATAATAACGGGCGTATTCATTTTCTTCACGAGGAGGACTCACCCAATCCACTATTGCGTTAACTAATTGACTGAGTGTTTCATTTTCAAGATTAGGAAAAAGAATTTGAAGCATACGCAAAAATTCTTGGGGAACATTTTCATTAATCAGATTATTGATATTGAATCCGACCTGGATATTAGTAATAGTACTCGTGATTTCATAGCCATTCACAATATTCACAGGAGCAACAACTGGCATTTTATCTATAAGTTGATTCGATTTTTGCGTTTCCCAATTTAGTTTTAAAGTATCTTTTGCCCAAGCTACTGCACCTTGCGCGTATAACTCTGCTTGAATATTATTTAATATTAAACGGGTACGTTCTATATCTCTTCCTAACCTAAACATCATGGTATAAGACATAGTGGCTACGAGTGCCACCAAAAACAAAGCCACTACAATTACTGTGCCTTGTTGTCTACTTGGCAAATTACTGCTTGGTAGTACTTTGTGTCGGTAGCAAATACAGTTCACTCATTTTACCCCAATTAGGTATAGTTAAAAAAATGCGAATGGCAAGCGGTAAAACTTGTCCGTTCTGATCGTTGAGCGGCCAATTTTGGTAAAAACGATTATTCGAACTTAAATATTCAAAATGAACATCAGAGAGTCCAGTCAATAAATGCTGTGTTCGTGAGATGGTGTTAGGAGCCATATCTAGCACTGGCCACACCATACGCAACAATGTATTACCGGTGAAAACATAACGCGTACGCTGCATCCCATTACTGGCAAAAAATTGGCCACCACTTGCTGCCCCTAAATGAGTAAAGCTAAAGCTATTATAAGTACCAATAAAGGAGGCTTCTTCCTTGCCGAAAGCATTGGTAATCGGTCGATTAATGGTTTGTTCGACATCTCTAGAGAAAATTAATAATGCAAATTGTAAAGCTCGTATATCGCTTGCGCGCTTACTGACACCACCTTCTATGTTGATAACGGTACGTAACCCGCCTACCATGAGTAAAGATAAGATAGCAAAGATAAACAATGCTATTAAAATTTCTAAGAGTGTGAAGCCATTTATCTTTGATTGCATGTATCCACTCTAAAACTTACTAGGTTGATAAACATAGCCTTCTAAACTCACAATAGGCGCCTCACCATCCTCTTCTTTTTTGCCAGGAGGAAACACTGATATATTAATTTGCAGAATACGAGGATTAGCTGTTTCTTTCTTAATAAATTTTGAATGCCAACTTTTCCCTAAACTCTCAGTGACACGTAACTCGGAAGTATCATTTGTTAAGTCAATCAATCCAACTCTCGCTTCATTTACAATTTGTTGCGCCACCCATGTCGCTACCATCTTATCTTCTAAATAACTGGTTCCTCTAATGGCTTGTCCACTGGTTTTGATCACTGCAGTCATCGCAATGCTAATAATGGCTAAAGCAATCAACACTTCAATTAAAGTAAGTCCTTTTGTTTGGATATGGCAAAATACCTTCAAGATAGCTCCTTGCTAGTGATATCGCCATCTTCAGTCATGGTAATAAAATAACGAGGTTTTTCTCCAAGCTTTCCTATGTAAAGCTGAAAAGGTGTAACGCTGCCATTGCTGGAAAAAATAATTTGGCTGTGCTCCTTTTCATCTTCATCTTCATCTTCACTTTCAGATTGATTGGATAAAATTTTAACTTGTATGACTACTTCCTTAGGAATAGGTTTTCTATTTAAGATTTTATCATCAGAAGGAATCCATTTTTTTTCATTAGTCTGATTGGTTTGATAGTGATAAAACTGCAACCCATCTTCTTCAATTGTAAGCATAATAACGGTTGATTTTAAAATCGCCTCTTCTTGGGCAAACTGCAACAATTCGACTAATTCACTTTGAAATTTATTCATTGTTTGATAAGAAGAGCGACCAATACTTAAAACAGCTATCCCTGCAACAATACTAATGATCAACATTACAATCAGAATTTCAATGAGGGTAAATCCGCTATAACTTTGCTCATTTTTGTAATTCAGCTTCATTAACATTCCAATTTCCTATTTCACTATTTCCCCCTTTACCTTTAGGTCCATAGCTAAAAATACGTAATCGTTCGTTATCATTTAGATATTGATATTCTTCTCCCCATGGGTCTTTGGGAACGTCTCTAATATAGCCTTCAGATTTCCAGTTACGCGGAATAGGGGAAGAACTGGGTTTATTTACCAAAGCTGATAAGCCTTGGTCGGTGCTAGGATACATACCATTATCAAGCTTATAAAGATCAAGTGCACTTTGCAGCGCTAACAAATCTTGTTTCACTTTAACAACACGCGCTTGCTCAGGTCTGCCGGCAATTTGGGGCACAATAATAGCTGCTAATATGCCTAAAATGACCATAGCAACCATCACTTCAATCAGTGTAAAGCCTTTTGAAATATATCTTGATCTTAACGATGATACAGGTTTCATTTTTTTCCTTACCCGATAAATAGTTACAACCGTTACAGAAATTTAACAAAAAATGTTTAAAAAGTAAACAAGTTTTGCCTAATTAAACATATAATTATAAAATTACCAAAATAATCTATTTATATTAAAATTATCTTGCCAAAGCAACTATACTATATAAAACACTATATAAAACGAAGAAGAGAATGGGGAGGGGTAGATCATGGCTACCAAAGATGAGATAATTCATGCATATCGAGCTTATTTAACAGGAGTAAATGAAACTTTAACAGGAGTAAGTGGTAATGTTAAAGAATTAGCAGCTAACCTAGATGAAAATATTCATAAAACATTAAAAACATATCATGCTAATCTAAAACGTACGATGGATAAGGCAACAAAAGGGACTTTACTTAATCTTCCTTCAACGGACAAAGTAGATGGATTGGCGCAAAAAATTAATAAGGAAATAATTGGTATGCTCGAAAATTTCTATAAACACAATCATTCTTTAAAATCTGAACTCAAAGACTTAAAGCTTGCCATCAAGGAAGCCCAACATGCAGTTGAAAAAGATGCCGGGCAAACTACTACTGTTTCATCGACCACTCCTAAAAGAAAATAAATTATCAAGGAGTTAAGTAAGGAGTTAAGTGGTGATATTTAATCACGCCCAAAAACCTTTTTTAACGGTTGAAACTGGAGAAGCATATCAGCCCATACGCCTCGTTTATGACATCCATCAAAAAGAACAATTACTAGCATCACTCAATACGCTTACCTGCTGCATACCACAAAGCACAGGGAGTGGATGGACTTGGTTTTGGATGAACGAATGTGATGAGGTCCGCTTTGAATCCTTAGATACCTATCATAAAAATCCCTCTCATCCTGTGCGTTTAGGTAGTTTATCTATTCGTGATAATAAATTTTATTTAAGCCTGCCTTCTTTTAAACGAGCCTGTCTTGCGGTCACTTTTTTTTATCGTTTTATTCACTCAGATATAGCCAGGGTGCAACATGCTGATTTTATCAATAAAGTGTTTGGCCTAGATGAAAGAATGCCGCGTAGTTTAAATGAACTTTTTAATGATGAAGAACTAGAAATCCATATTAAAGAACGTAACCTCGAGTATGAACGCATACAACAAGCCTGTGAAAACGCAGAAAATCCTGAAGAAGCTTTTAAGATTTTAGCTACTTATACAGAATCTGAAGCAAAAAAAAAATTACCTTATACTGAGCGTTATGCCTTTCTCTACAATGAAATCGAAGACATGGATACCATATTTTTAAGCTTCTATGTGTTTCTGCGTGGACGTGAATTAGTGGCCATTCGTCGTTGGTTTGGTGATGCCAAATATAGCCTAGCGAATGTCGCTGAAGAAAGCATAGAAAAGGTATTTGGCAAGGTAGATATCGATCCGCTGGAATGATTGTAAGTAACAGCTCAGGGCATGGTCCTGATCTGTTACTATCCCGTTAACTGATTTAATTGAAAAATGGGCAACAACACTGCGAGTACAATAAATAGTACTATGGCACCCATAATGAGTATCATTGCCGGTTCAAAAAGCGCAAGCGAGACATCGATTAAACGTATAATTTCACTTTCTTGAGCATTGGCAATACGTTCTAACATATCTTCTAACTGACCACTGGCCTCACCACTTGCCATCATGTGTATACTCATAGGTGGGAAATATTGGGTTTGCTTTAAAGCAAGATAAATCGCCCCCCCCTCACGTACGCGTAAGATAGCCACCTCCACGGATTCACGAATTGGAATGGTGTTAATCAATTGGGCTGAAATAGACATTGCTTCGAGTATAGATACCCCAGATGCCGACAAAATAGAAAGTGTACGCGAAAATCGTGCTGTGTCTATTGTCTTAATGGCATGGCCGACAAAGGGAATTTTTAATAAAAATACATGAATTTTCCTTCTAAATACCTGATTTTTTTTGAGCATTCGCCTAAAAAAATAAATGAGAAGGATGAGAACTATAAGCCAATAAAGACCAGCATGTTTAATGAAATTGCTAATCGCAATGAGTATGAGCGTTGCAGTGGGGAGTGTTTGATTTAAGTTTCCGTACACTGCAATCATTTTAGGAACGACGTATTGCAATAAAAAGCCTACAATACCTACTGCCACCAACACTATCATCATCGGATAAATGAGCGCAGTTTTCAGTTTTTGCTTCATCTGCCATTGTTGTTCAGTGTAATCTGCTAAACGAAGCAAGACCTTATCAAGATGCCCAGATTTTTCCCCTGCTGCAATGGTCGCTGTGTATAACGAAGAAAATCCTTCAGGGTGCTCGCGCATGGCAGAAGCGAGGGCATGTCCTTCTAATACTTTTGCTCGCACTGATAATACGAGTGCTTTTGTTGATAATTTCTCGCTTTGTTCACCTACTGCTAATAATGCTTCTTCTAGTGGTAATCCGGCTACCAATAATGTAGAGAGCTGACGCGTCATCAGGGCTAATTCTTTGCTATTGAGTTTACGCGCTCGATTAAAAAAGTTTAATTTAGGGGTTTGATGAGATTTTTTTTCTCGCACCGATTTTAATGTGAGCGGAAGTAAACCTTTGGCACGCAATAGATGCCTTGCTTGTTTTTCATTATCGGCTTCTATCATTCCTTTTTGTTCTTTGCCAGCTTTATTAACGGCTGTGTAGTGATAAGCAGACATAGCAATCCTTCAATTCTTTCTTTCAAACTTCACCAACGTATGCGTCATAACACAGGTATGTCATTCCCGTACAGGTGGGAACATCAATCAATCGTCAGTCGTCACCCGCAACACTTCTTCCAAAGTCGTATCGCCTTTTAACACACGTCTATAACCATCTTGACGTAAACTAGGGAAAAGTCCACGCACGTAGGCCCTCATTTTTTGTTCAGCTGCTTTATCGTGTATCATAGTGCGTAAAGTCTCATCAATTTTGATAAAATCATAAACACCACTTCTTCCTAGGTAACCTGATTGTCTACAAACCGAACATCCAGCCGCTTTGTAAATAATCGGTGGAGAAGAAGATGATATGCCCATCAGTTGGCACTCACTAGGACTAGCAGGCAATCCCTTCTTACAATGCTGACACAATAATCTTACCAAGCGTTGTGCGATTACACCTGAAAGACTGGAAGCCAGTAAGAAAGATTCAACACCCATATCATCTAAACGCGTAATAGCCCCTATCGCACTATTGGTGTGCAAGGTAGATAAGACTAGATGACCAGTTAAACTAGATTGAATAGAAATTTGTGCCGTTTCTAAATCGCGAATTTCACCTATCATCACCACATCAGGATCCTGACGTAAAATAGCACGCAATCCCTTCGCGAAAGTCATTTCAATTTTAGGATTTACTTGCGTTTGCCCAATGCCTTGCAAATCAAATTCGATTGGGTCTTCTACCGTTAAAATATTACGCTTGTTATCGTTTAATACCGTTAAAATAGCATAAAGTGTTGTTGTTTTACCGGAACCAGTCGGGCCTGTGACTAAAATAATGCCATGCGGTTTGAGAATTAATTCTTTGAGCAACTGTAAACTTTTTTCTTCCATTCCTAAGTGAGTGAGATCAAGCCGCGCACTTTGCTTATCTAGTAAACGTAGCACTGCACGCTCACCGTGATTAGTAGGCATAGTAGAAACACGTACATCTACTGCACGCCCACCTATGCGCAAAGTAATACGACCATCTTGCGGTAAACGCTTTTCAGCAATATCGAGTCGCGCCATGACTTTGATACGGGAAATAATGAGTGGCGCCAGCACCCGAGGGGGCTCGAGTACTATGCGTAATATGCCATCTATGCGAAAACGAATACTGATATGATCTTCGAAAGTTTCAATATGCACATCGGACGCACCTTCTTTAATGGCTTCACTGAATAAGGCATTTAACAAACGAATAATTGGCGCATCGTCTTGGGTTTCTAATAAATCTTCGGCTTTAGGCAATTGATGCAACATATCAGATAAATTAATGGCGTCGCCTAAATCTTCTACCATTTGCATAGCAGTTGCTGAATCGGTTTCATAGGAAGCAACCAAGAGTTGATTAAATTTTTCTTCGCTCACTTGTTCTAAATAAATGGGCATTTGTAAATAACGGCGAATTTCAGCCAGAATAAAAGACGGTGGGAGATGGTGATACAATACTTTGGTAACGTTATCTACTTCGCCATCCACAATCACCCCATATTGTTTTGCAAAAGCAAAACGAACGGCATTCATAAGGTAGTGGCTCCGAAAGGTGTAGGCAGATCTTTAGGATTTTTCCAAGGCGGTAATTTTTTCCTCACTGAAGTATTAGTACTCATACTTTCAAGTACACCACGGTAATTTGCTTGTGCACGCTGAATAATTTGGTATTTCATTTGGCTCACCAAATTCGCTTCATTATCATCATTGACTATGCTCGGTTTAATAAACACCATTAAATTATTTTTGGTCTGAGTTAAATTTTTTTGCTGAAAAATTTTACCGATAATGGGTAAATCACCGAGCAATGGAATACGAACTATCGTTTCATTCGTAGTATTTTGGATAAGCCCACCCAGCACTAACACATCACCATGATTAACGAGTACGGTATTTGTAATAGCGCTAGTATTAATAGGCGGATTACCACCTGGTACTGCAGGCAAGCCTGCTACAGTATCGTTTTTCAGTTTAATTTTTAATCTAACGGAACTGCCTAAATTAATTTGAGGAGTGACATCTAATTTCAAAGTGACGTTACGGTAATCATTCGTCTGAAAAGGAGTCGGACTCGTACCCGTTTGTCCACCTGTAGGCGTCGTATACGAACCAGTTGTTATTGGAATAGCCGTACCAATTTCAATCACCGCTGGCTGATTATCCAAGACCATGACCGATGGTGTTGATAAAATATCAACTCCTTTTAAGGTTTGCAGCATAGTCAAAATGGCAGTGATATCAAACACACCGGGAATAATACCAATTGAACCTTGCGTGATAGTTCCTGTGGTATTGGTAGCCGCTCCAAAGGTAGGCGTCAGCCCTCCCCATTGAACACCCAAATTACTAATATTGTTCTCATCAATTTCAGCAATAATAGCTTGTACTGCTACTTGAGCCGGACGAATATCTAATTTGGCAATAACGGTTTTGAGTGAACGCATGAGTGCAGGGGGTGCTGTTATGATGAGCGCATTAGTATTCACTTCAGCTTGAATATTGGTGGTGTTGGCTCCTCCTGCTTCTTCTTTACTCCCTCCTCCTCTTACATTACCAGGGGTATTACTAGAAGAAAAAGTAGTGGTCGTACTACTACCCTCATTGCTACTTTTTCCTAAAATATTTTGGGCAATTTTGCCTATGATAGGGGCAAAGGTTTTGGCTTGTAAGTAACGCAAGTATACGACTTCGGTATTACCAAAACTCGATGTACCAGGCAAATCGAGTTGGGCGATTAAGGCTCGCATGCGCAAGCGAATAGATTTTAAGCCGCTTAATAAAATACTATTGCTGCGCTCATCGACTGCAACCGATACATTAGCACCTTCACCACTCATACGATTCGCATTTTGTAAGTTAGTTAAAACTGTGCCTATTTGTACAGCGGAGGCATGTCTTAAAGGAATGACTTCAATGCCACTTAAGGTTGCTTTGTCTACATCTTGGATAACCGCTAAAATCCGCTCTAAATTAGCAGCGCGCCCGAGCAAAATAATAATATTACTAGGAGTATAAGCTGAAATATTGCTCCATTGCGGCAACAGCGGCCTTAAAATTGGAATGAGTTGCGTGGCTGAAACATTTTGCAAAGGAATAATGCGCACCACTACTTCTTCGCCTTTGACCCCATTTTTATTAGTAAGTACTGGGGTCGCTTGTTCACCACTTTCCATGTTAGGGACAATTTTAATAACATCGCCTGAAGGAATAGCTGAATAACCCAAGATACTGAGTACAGATAAAAAAACCTGGTAAACTTCTTTTTGCTTGAGTGGTTTATTAGAAATAAGTGTGATTTTGCCATTAACACGTGGATCAACTACAAAATTTTTTCCGGTTTCTTGAGAGACTTCATTGATGATACTGAGAATATCTGCATCTTGTAAATTCCAAAGCCGTGCGCCATTTGATGTGTTGGCAGTACTTGTATTAACAGCAATATTCGTGGTTTGCGCTTGAATAGATGGTGGAACATTAGATTGAGAAAAGGATGATGATGTGAGTAATAGATTTAAAAAAAATAAAGCAATTAATGAACCAATATTCATTTTGCAGCTGTCCATGTTTCAAAACTAAGTATGAATTAAGATTATCGCCTCTCTCATCATCGCAAAGCCGCGAAACGATTGGCCGTGGCGATCCAGTTTATTTGGATTGCTGCCCACCAAAAACCTGTGCTCGCAATGACGCAGTGAGATAAGTCATTTAAGATTATCATAAACAAGATATTGTCCATACAAACATTAGCAAAATATTAATATTTTTTTAAATGATCTTGTTCACATTTTGCTAATCTCTGCTACCCTTAAGCTATAGCGAATTTTAAGTTTGAATGAAAATTCAATAACTAAACGAGGATGTGGTATGTGGAGCCGAGTACAATCAATAGTTTATTTCATTTTATCAATAGCTTGTTTCTCATTACTGACTGTGAGTTACGCAGCAGATATCAATCAGGGGCCAATTTCTCAAGCTATTCCCTCCAATATCATACCAAGTGGAGCCGATAACGGGCTTTCTCCTACTGATCAATACCAAGAATATGCCACCGGTGGCAGGCCATTGCGCACACCTGTACCCTTTGATATCAATCAATGTTCCACTGGCTGTCACTTTCCGACTAATCGTTGGTTTACTGATTTAATATTTCAAACTAGCACTGCTGATATCAATTTTGCTGTTGCCCAAAGTCCTTATGATATTTCTGTGTTTGATACGAGTATCACTGATGCTGGTAATCAATATTATACCTTTTTACCTGGTTTATACCTTCGCTTAAATAAATCTAATATGCAAGTTGCTAGTGATGTAACGCCCTATAGCTATAATATTAATGGAGATATGTACTATTCTTACCTAAATAATAACCCTACTTATGACCTCTCATTCACTGTTCCTAATGATAGCCTCACCTCGCCCACTACAACAACGAGAACCATTACCCACTATGACTTACTAAGCTTTTCTACTCAATGGAAAGTAACATCTGGGCTTTTCCAGAATGGCTTAATGAATGCGATATTGGTACGAGGTTCACCTTATATTACAATGGAATATAGTAAGTTACCCATAGTACTAAGAGTACATGATGCAACACTGTCTGCTATTAAAGTCGATGGTCAAATTGCGCAACCCATCGTTGTTGACGCAGGTACTAAAGTAACAGGAACAACATTTAAAATAACAGTCAATGTCCCTGATTTTTCATACTGTGATAAAAATGCCTGCGCAACAAAAGACAATCCCACCATGCCAGTCATGCTGCGATATAATCAATACATTCTATTTACAAGTCAGCCTGTTACACTAGCTTTAATTTCTCGATTCAATGGAAGTGATCCTTCTTATGTACTGCAATCAACTGATACTTCTGGAAAAGCTGCCAGTTTTACTGGCACTGTTCGTCTCGCTTATGTTAGCAGTGAATATGCTGTTTCTACTAATCAAAGTGATGTTACTAAAGCAGCTATTAACGCATTAAACAACACATCCTTAGCAGAAACATTACTAAGAAATAACAGTGAAATTTATCCTGTGGGCATTGATCTACAATTATCTTCGGATAGTACAGACGGAACAGTTATCTTTAACTGGAAAACGAAAAACATGAGTAATCCTAATAGTCCGCCCGTTAGTGGTCAACCTGTTTTAACAATGGCTTATGAAAAAAATCACATTCCTTACTTAGCTAAAAACATACCCGATAATAGCCAAGCTATAGTGGGTTCAGATGGAAAACCTTACTATGAAATTCAAACCATTAAAGGGATGATGGCACCCGTACTCGGATCAAAATTAGCTATCTCTATTCCTTATCCTTCTTCATTAGCAAGTAATCTTTGGTATGGTGATAAATCTATCCCTGTTCAGTATCAGGATGAACTTAAAACCGCCTTGGCAGCTGATATTGCGTTGTTACAAAAACCATCAGGGTACCCTGCACCCAATTTAGCAATTAATGTAAAGAATGATTCTTATGGTTTTGGTAAGCAAGTGGCACGAGTCGCCCGCTTAGCACTCATTGCTGATCAAGTAGGAGACATTAATAGTCGAAATATTGCTCTAAACAAAATCAAAGAATCCCTATCTTTGTGGTTTCCATCTCCATCACCTAATCCTCCTTATGATCCATTAGTGCAAAACTATATGAAATATGATCCTAAATTTGGGGGAACCATCACTGCTCGAGCAGCTTTAAAACCCACTAGCAATGATAGTTGTGATCCTACTGATCCTACGAAACCTTGTGATGGTTATGCATCTGATTTCTATAATGGACAATACACTGATCATCATTTTCACTATGGCTATTTTTTATATGCCGCCTCTGTTTTAGCCAAATATGACCCTGTTTGGTTAGCTCAATACAAAGAAGCGGTGAATTTACTCGCCCGCGACATCGCCAATCCAACTTCTGAACAAGACTCCTATTACACCCAATACCGTTATTTTGATTGGTTTGAAGGACATGGATTTGCGAATGGTTTAGGCCCCCAAGGAAGTGGGCGAAATCAAGAATCAACCAGTGAGGCAATCAATGCTTGGTATGGACTAACTCTCTGGGGCACAGTAACTGGCAATAATGATTTAGCTAATATAGGCCGTATTATGACAGCGCTTGAAGCACGCAGCGCACAAACTTGGACCCAAGTTAATCCTACAGATACAATTTATGAGCCATTTGCAGTGACGGAGAAGACCGGGAACAACCCTCAAAACGCTGCTATTAATATGAAAGATTACATCGTTTCAGGGATTAATTGGTCACTCAAAATAGACCACACTACTTTTTTTGGATTAATTAAACCTTATTTAATTGGCATTCAATTGATGCCCTACACGCCTATTAGTGATGTTTTAATTGATAAAAATTGGGCTTCGGCCATTGATACAAACGGTAATGAAAATATTATTCAACAAGCAACTGATACATTATTAACTACAATTGGATACTTTCATAGCGATACTAATCCTAATATTTTTAATTATTATAATAATGTCGAATGGAGCGAATATCAGAAAAAAAATTCCAATGCTGATATAAAAAAATATTGGGATGCTTTAGAAGGACACTTAAATGGGGCCATGCAATGGGGATTAATTACTATGCCCGCTGTTGCAGTCAGTAATCCTAGTACTGCTTACGATTATCTCGCTTTTAATACCAATGGTAAGTTTTTTAATGCCATGCAAGCTGCTAATAGTTCTTTTGAAAATTTGGCACGTACTGGAAGTGGCAACGTCACGCTTTATGGTCTCACTAACCTCATGCCTCAGGATGCAAGAACTTGCAAGCCAGATGTGAATGGTGGCGCCATCCCTTATTGCTATACTACTTCTAATCAACAGGGAAGCATAGGTTGGCCTATCGCTAAAGCAAACTATGATGGTATTGATAAAGGTGAAACAGTTACTAACTTACTTTGGTGGGCATTCACCCATACGCCTGCTGACGATCCTAAGAAAAATCCCGCCATTTTTTGGTTAGATACTAATGTACAAGTTCAAAACATAACAGCTACTACTGCTACGATTTCTTGGAATCCAGCAACCATTATTAATGATATTAACAATCAATCTATGTTGGTTTACGATGTCATTGGCTTTTTGCCAGAAGGAACGTATATCACAAACACAAGTATGAAATTTAGCGGCTTAAAACCTAATACAACTTACCTCGTTAAAATTAGTGCACGTGATAAAAATAATATTATCAAAATTCCAGGAACCACTACAACAGCCTTTATTAATACTTATGTGAGTTTTAAAACGCTAGATAATTCTATAACAAAAATAATTCAATTCCTTGCTGGTCCTATTACTTATCAGTGGACTGAAAGCTCCAAAACCATTCAGCTTTCATGGCCACCAGCACAAGTATGTGATAACGAGGGTAACAATTGTGTACTAGACAATAGCATTACTTACGACGTTCAAAATCAGGGCTCTTCAATACCAACTTGCAGTGGATTAAACTCCGCTACTTGTCAGATTAATGATATTGACCCTACAAACACCTATAACTTAACGATATTTGCTAACGCTGCTAATGCTCAAAGCCAAAGTTTATCTTACTCTTTTCAGGTTAATCCTTCTTTCTCTTGGTTCGATCCAAATGTACAAGCAACACCTGGTGATGATTCAGTCACTATTTCCTGGAATCCAGTAAGCATTTCTTCACCCAATCCACCTAATCCTACAATCAATTATATAGCTACTGTCACACCAGGTGATTATCAATGCAAAGCAACAGATGCTACCAGTTGCATTGTATCTAACTTAACGGCTGGCTCATACAGTGTGATCGTAACGGCTTCTAATTATAACAACAGCAATTCTCTGACAAGTCCGGCAATTGATTTTGCTATTGGGGGCAGTTCTCTCACCTGGGATGGTGATACATTCACTGCAACACTAACACCAGATGGCAAACAAGCAGTGATTAATTGGCCAACCGCTACTTTAAAAAATGGTACAGGTCCCGTTCAATACACAGTCACATTCCCCGGCACACCAGGCTGTAGCGTTGCAGATACTACTTCATGCAATATCGATGTCAGTCAATTAAATCCTGGCCAATACCCAATTAGCGTGGTAGCGAGTGCAGAAGATGGTAATTTAGTCACTCATCCTCTTAACACTGGGTTAAACATTCCTTTAATACCACCACCGCCTGTGACAACTGAGTTCAGTGCTTGTAGGCAACCTCAAGTACCCAGCCGTATCTGGATTAGCTTTGTAGCAACTCCAAGCAACCTCTCATCAATGAGCGTGAATGGCAACAACATTGCTTATCAGGGAAGTGGCTCTAAGTATGCCATTGATCTTCCCAGAGGCACGGTTCCCTCTACACTTACCGTGTATTTTGGAAGCGACTCAACAAGAGAGAGCATCACCCACCCCATCTCAGTGTCTTCTTCTTGCAAATAAATAGCTATCGCTTGAAATAAGCTACTCATCATTTTATGATGGGTAGCTTTATTGTGTTGATAATTAAAGGAATGAACATGAAAAAAGTTCTGATGGTTTCTGCACTATTAATGCAACTAGGAAGCAGTTATGCGCAAACAATAGGCTATGGCGGTGTAGGCGCAGGCGTCAGCGTGTTCACACCTGAGCGTGATGTCAGCGATACTATTTTATTTGATCCCCCGCTTCCCTTTCCCACTTCTTACACGCACAATCAAGATGGTGGAGCGGGTGCTGCCGTTTCGGCTTTTCTTGGCTTAAAACAACATATCAATGTGTTTGGTATAGCAGTTGAATTAGGAGGCAAGCTTTCTTCAGCTGAGGCAAAGGGAAAAATAAATAACTATGCGTTTAATAATGTCACGGCAGAATCCATTATTCGTGAACAAGGCAGCGTTAATCTTTCAGTATTGCCTAGCATAGATATCAACCGCCATGCCAACATTTTTTTACGTGCAGGCATAGCCCGTGGACATTACGAACTAAAATCAAATGCTGACACAGGCGGCAATTTAATTGCGACAGGTAAAACAACAGAGTGGGTCAATGGTTTTATTGTAGGTGGCGGACTTGAAACAATGATTACTTGCAGTATGAGTATGCGATTCGAGTACGATTATTCTCGTTACCACAGTATCACACAGAGAAGTGTACTCCCACCAGACATTAACATAAACAGTGATATCATACTATCTAAGGTCAGACCTCAAGATCATACTCTGATGGTAAGTTTTATTTTAAACACTGATGCAGGAAGAATGTTTCAATCATAAAAGACTGTAACAGCTCAGCCTTCTACAAGCCATTGCGGCTTGTAGAAGATTTGAGGATAAAACAGCAGAAAACTATTGTGTAGTTGTCGCGTCGGTATTGGTAGTGGTGTTACTCTGAGTAGGAGGTGTAGCTGTATTATCTGGCGTAGTTCCAGGTTGATCGGTCGTTGTAGTTGTTGTACTGGTAGTGGTTGTTTCAGTCGTACTAGCAGCAGGCGCGCTATTGTCGGTAGGGGCTTGCATATTGTTATCGGTAGGTGCAACAGTCGCTTGTGGCTCAGTGCTCGGTGTACCGGTATCAGTAGCAGATGGCGTAGTGGTATCTGGGGTAGGTTGAGTCGTATCGTTATTAGTAGTTTGGGTGGTAGTCGTATTGCTTTCCGTGGTTTGAACACCCGTGTTCTGATCAGGCGTTGTTTGGGTCATTGCAGTGGTAGTTGTGTCTTCGTTTGTTTTATTTTCATCACCCTTGTTACAGGCTGTTACACTGATGCATAACCCAATCAAGGTAGCAATAAGAAGATTTTTACGCATAACATTTTCCTTTTAAATAATAATAAAATAAAAATAATCATGTTGGCCATATGTGTTTGAGATAAAACACAGCTGCCGACAGGTTTCTGTATCACATCAATCTCGGGCCATATTTTTAGGTAACCGCTCAACCTTTAATTACACTATCAAGCCTTTGGATGAAGAAAAGGGAAAATACTCACATACTACTCAGTATGTTTCGTTTTTTCCCTCTTAATCATTCAAGTTGCTACATAAACCATAAACATAAAATTTATATTTTATCGAAAATTAAT
>Ga0207004_1141_pt1 | contig 16380 bp, 13 predicted proteins | sample Alteio_BWMinCont_86_FD_153468 | JGI IMG/M metagenome (GOLD analysis project Ga0207004, IMG submission 153468) | Enriched cells from forest soil in Barre Woods Harvard Forest LTER site, Petersham, Massachusetts, United States -... | ecosystem: Environmental > Terrestrial > Soil > Temperate forest >...
GGTTAATATATTCTACCTTGTGTTGAATTGATTCAATATCATCAAAGCTGATCCATTCTCGGGTGGTTTCGTTATACACATAGGGTGGCTCAGGAGGTCTTTGATAAACTTTTAATTTATCTCCCTTTGCCAAATCTTTATTAACTTTATATTTTATTTCTAAAAAACTTAGCACGCCCTTTTGCTCCAAGCCGATTCCTCCTGCACCTGGGCCTCTTGAAGTGGCGCCAATGTTTGGGCTGGCCACTCCTGCAAATTCATTGCCATATGCTGACAAGCCCAAAACCAGCTTATCAGGACTTATTTTTTGAGTATTTAACATGTACGTTAATGTGGGCATTATCGCCAAATATTGTCCGTCACCCGTTGGGTTCAATACTTCAACCAAGGGCGCATTGGCACCAGTGGGCGCGCCATCTTTCCATGGGCCATAGTAATCGTAGGCCATGATGTTTATCCAATCCACATATTGTGACAATATATTGAACCAATTATTTGGGCTTCCGGGTTCATCTTGATAGTGTTTAGGATTGATTCCTGATGCAATCGTTAAATATAAAGGGGCATGCCCTGCCTGCTCATTTTTTGTTATCTCTTCTCTAAATGCCTTCATCAGCTCAAGGTAGTTTGCATAATCTTCAGGATGTGTCACCCCAGGTGGCCATTCTCCTGCAGGGAATTCCCAATCAATGTCTATTCCATCAAAATGGTGTTTGTAAGCAAAGGCGATCGCATTTGCAATAAAGCGTTTGCGCGCAGTGGGATCCGCTGCCATTTGACTGAATGGTTTGCCTGATTTTTCTCCACCAATAGAGTATCCAATTTTTAAATGCGGAAATTTTTGTCTTAATTTGTCTAGCTGCGGCAACAATGTGGCATCGGCTCTATGATCGATTGTCACGATGGCCTGGTTTTTATCAAACTTCAAGAATGCATAATTGACATGGGTTAACAACTGCCCTGGTATATCCAAAGGCGCCAAACTAAAGGCTATTGGCCTTTCAGTCGCCCAGTTTTCATAATATCCAACCAAAACTTTATCACTGGCAAAGACTGCGTTTACAATGCAAATGGTAGATAGAACTGCAGCAATGATTTTAAAAAAAAACGATTTTTTCATAATGTAGTCCTTCATTGGCGGTGCTTCTTACTCCACCACAACTTTCGCACCACTTGACATAAATGGTGGCTTTGCAAACCAAATCAGCACCACTAAACTCAGAAAAATGTAGGCAGCCATTACGAAAACATCGTCTGTGGCCAGCATGTAGGCTTGGTTTACCAGATTTTTTAGGACGGCTGCATAGCTTTCCGAGTCACTTAGCCCTCGTGTATTTAGGGCATCTATCGTATTGCGCAGGTTATCACTATACGATGGCAAATTTTCAACCATTTGACTTTGGTGCAAGGCTTCCCGACGGCTCCATAATGTCACACTCAATGACGTGCCTAAACTGCCCGCCAAAATTCTTAAAAAATTAGACAGTCCTGATGCGCTCGCCATCGATTCCTTGGGTAAGTTTGACAAGATCATTGTAGAAAGTGGAATAAAAAATAAAGGCACACCAAACCCTTGCACAAAACGTGCAAGAGCAACATCACCTGCAGTAATACTGGTATCAAATGAAGCCAACCAGAATGAACAACCCGAAAATATCAAAAACCCGATGCTTATTAACAAGCGTAAATCAATCAGATTTAAAAATCGACCAATAAAAAAAGAAAACATGAGCGGAATAATTCCCAATGGGGCCGTGGCCAACCCTGCCCAAGTGGCTGTATAGCTCATTTGGGTTTGTAACCATAAGGGCAAAATCACCACGCTGCCAAAGAAAACCATGTACCCTATGCTGATTGCGATTGTCCCAATAGCAAAATTTCGTCCTTTGAATAAGGTAAGTTCAATGATGGGGTGCTTAGCTGTCAGTTCCCATACAATTAAATAGCTGATACAAACGAAGGAAACCACACCCAAGATCACGATCAAATTTGAATTGAACCAGTCTAAATCTTGTCCATTATCCAACAGTATTTGTAAAGACCCTATGCCTACGGCCAATAAAATTAATCCAACATAATCAATTGGCAATTTTACTGTTGGCGTATCACGTGAGCTTAATATGCGCCAAGTAAACACCACAGACAGGATCCCAAAAGGGACATTGATGTAGAATATCCACGGCCAGCTGTATTCATCCGTAAGGTATCCCCCCAAAATGGGCCCTAACACCGGAGCGGCCACAGCCACAGTGGCCCACAAAGCTGTTGCAATTCCTTTTTTATCATCTGGGTAATTTGCCAATAATAAACTGAGCGATAAGGGGATCATGGGGCCTGCTACAGCCCCTTGAAACACTCGAAACACAACCAACATACCCAGGCTTGTAGAAAGACCACACAATATAGAAGCAATAGTGAATAAAGCCGTAGATGCCACAAACAAACGGACTTCACCAAATCGTTTGGCCAGCCACCCTGTCAAAGGAAGCACTATTGCTGTGGTCACGGTAAATGATGTGATCACCCACGTGCCTTCATCAGCGCTTACTGCCATGTTGCCCGCAATAGTAGGAATGGCAACATTGGCAATGGCACTGTCTAATACGTTCATGAAAATGCCAAACGACACCGCTACTGTTAACAAAAAAAGCTGAAATCCATGAATGGGTTGCATGGAATATCCTAATTGTTGATCTTAGGTGCTGAAATATTTTTTGCGGTTTCACGCAGTATTTTGGTCACCAAGGCTTCAGCAGCTGACGTATCAGAACTAAACTCCTTGGTTTTATATGTCATATTATTCTGCTCAGCATTGAGTAGGGCTTCCCCTTTTTTATCATGCGTATCTACAGTCGCTGTGATAGATAAACCAATTTTTAACGGGTATTTTTTAAGATCTTCAGCATCAATTGCCAGGCGAACGGGCAGCCTTTGTACAACTTTGATCCAGTTTCCTGTGGCATTTTGTGGTGGCAGTAAATCAAAAGAACTGCCCGTACCAGGCCCCAAACCCACTAAATGACCTTTGAATTTGACATCCGAACTATACACATCTGCTGTAATGCTGGCAGGCTGGCCTATCCGCATTTTTTTCAATTGTGACTCTTTAAAGTTTGCATCGACCCAGACTTGTTCCGTAGGAACAATAATCATCATGACCTTAGAGGTGGTGACTTGTTGCCCCACTTCTACTGGACGTTTGGCAACATGGCCTGTTTCAGGGGCATAAATGGTGGTACGCTCTAAACGCAAATAGGCACTTCTCACATTGTTAGCGGCTTGCTGCACTGTAGGGTGATCGTAAAGATCAGATCGGCCAATTAAATCTAAGGTCTCAGCCAGTTTTGCTTTCGCTACTTTCAATGCATTTTCTGTGGTTGCTGCTGTGATTTTTGCATGTTCAAGATCTTCAATTGAGATAGATTGATTCACTTGCAGACCTTTTCTTCTTTCATAATCTGCCAGTGCTTTGTCATAATTTTTCTGTTGTAAATCTACATCCGCACTTAATTGATTGACGCTATCGTATAACTCGTTCACATTTAAAATTGTCAAAGCCAATTCAGATTCTGCTTTTTGCAGTTCAATTTCAGCGTCGGTTTTATCAAGTTTTACCAGAGGGTCGCCCTTTTTGACCAAATCTGTTTCATCAGCCAAAATCTCAATCACATTTCCAGAAACCTGCGGCATAACTTCAATACGGTTACCAGCCACGTAGGCATCATCTGTGGTCTCATAATATTGGCCTATCAATAGCCAATATAGAAAAACAACCAAGGCAATGACCAAAAAAATGAGGGTTAAAGCTATCAGGATCCTTTTTCTCGTGACTTGCATATTTTTGCGTGCTGATCCAACCTGAGGACCTGCCATAATTGGTTCATTTTCTGACATATTAACCTATCATTGCGCCATTGAAGCCAGTTAATGAATATAGTCCGAAACAATTGAAAACGTTATACGATATGATTGTTCATGCCAGTAAGCCCAGATACACTTTGAATATTAGGGTCTTTTGCAGTGTGGAAGAGGTAAAGCGGTAATGAAAATTGTGATCAAAGTCGGCACTCAAGCTATTTTGGCAGGTGATGGCATGGCGCTTGAAAGTATCATGATTTTGTTGGTTGAGCAGATAGCAAAGTTGCAAAAGCAAGGGCACCATGTGGTACTGGTCAGCTCTGGGGCTGTGGCCTCAGGCAGGCGAGCAGCGCGCGCTTTGTTTAACCGAGAATATGGCACCTCAATTGGCGAGAAGCAGGTATTGGCGAGTCTGGGCCAGCACGAACTGATGCACCGTTATGCTGAAATGTTTAAACCCCATGGGATCTTGGCTTCACAATTGTTACTGACTAAACAAGACTTTCATACCCGTCAGCATTATTTGAACATTGCCAGATTGTTACGCGAAATTCTTGAGCATAAAAATATTGTCCCCATTGTGAATGAAAATGACAGCGTTGCCATTGAAGAGTTGATGTTTACGGACAATGACGAACTAGCAGGCCTTATTGCTGCGCAGATGAATGCTGACAAATTGATTATTTTAACCACGGTTGAAGGGGTGTATGACATGCACCCTGATGATCCCAATGCAAAGTGCATCCCCCTTCTTGATCCTGCTAACCAACGTTTACCAGAAGTGTCGGCCATAAAAAGCACGCATGGACGAGGCGGCATGGTGAGCAAGCTCAGCACAGCCCATAAAATGTCTGATCTGGGTGTGACAACACATATTGCGAGCATAAATCAAGCCAATGCCATAATACGCCTTGTAGAAGGTGAATCGCTTGGCACAACCATTTTACCCAAAAAGAAAAAGTCCAATATAAAGAGGTGGATGGCTTTCAGTGAAGGTCAGAAAAGCGGCACCATCACCATCAATTTACGTTTGTATGATATTTTAAAAGAAAACAAGAAAATCTTAAGTATTTTACCAGTTGGCATTGAAAAGTGTACGGGCAATTTTAAAAAGGGCGATTTGGTTGAAATTTTGGCCCCAAATGGAAAGAAAATTGGTGTTGGAATTGCGCGCTATGATTCTGAACAATTGAGCGTCTTTTTGGGCGTGAAAGACAAACCCGAGTTCATCCATTACGATCACCTGCACATCAAAATAGAGTCTTAAAGCATGAATGCATTGCATAATCAACTTACTCAAGTTAAAGAAGCCAGTTATACAATTTGTGATATCGATGACGCAAAAAAGAATGCGGTATTATTGCACTTGTCCCAAGCTTTGAGAAAATCCTGCAGCAATATATTGCAAGAAAACGCAAAAGACTTGGCTACCATGCCCAAGGAAGATCACAGATATGACAGGTTGCAATTAACTGAAGCGCGAATCAATCAAATTGCCGATGATGTAGAAAAGGTTTCAAAATTACCTACACCCATTGGCACAATATTGTCTGAGACAGTCAGGCCTAATGGTTTGCGCATTCAAAAAGTGTCGGTTCCGTTTGGGGTGATCGCTGTAATTTATGAATCTAGGCCCAATGTTACCATTGATGTGTTCTCATTGTGTTTTAAAGCTGGTAATGCTTGCGTATTGAAGGGTGGAAAAGAAGCGCATTTTAGCAATTCAATTTTTGTGAAAATTTTGAAAGAGGTTCTGCAGTCTTTCGATATCAACCCCAACATTGTCATGTTAATGCCACCGTCACGCGAGGCCACACAGCAGCTTCTTGAGGCACATGGATTGATTGATGTTTGCATTCCCAGAGGCAGCCAAGCATTGATAGATTTTGTTCGAACACATGCAAAAATCCCGGTAATTGAAACTGGCGCAGGCATTGTTCACACATACTTTGATATTGCCGGCGATCTTTCAAAAGGGAAGCGGATCATTGAAAATGCTAAAACCCGTCGAATAAGCGTCTGTAATGCCTTGGACACCTTGGTAATTCATCGTGAACGGCTTAATGACTTACAAACTCTTGTGCAAGCACTTATTGGCAAAAATGTTGAACTGTTTGCCGATGAAGAAAGCCACACAAAATTGCATGATTTTTACCCTGAAAATTTGCTTCATAAAGCCACACCTGAAGATTTTGGTCGTGAATTTTTGGACTACAAAATGTCAATTAAAACGGTAGGCTCAACAGAAGAAGCAGTGCAACATATCATGAAGCACACTTCAGCTCATAGCGAAGCGATAATTTCTGAAGATAAAGTGGCCGTGGCTTATTTTCAAAATCATGTAGACGCCGCGGTAGTGTATGTGAATGCGTCAACTGCCTTTACAGATGGTGGGGAATTCGGCATGGGTGCAGAAATTGGGATCAGCACCCAAAAGCTACATGCGCGTGGGCCGATGGGATTAGAGGCTTTGACAAGTTATAAGTGGCTTGTTTTGGGGGATGGACAAATTCGGTAGGGATGATGACAATCCTCATGTTATTCAGTTGCTCAAGACCTTTTTCATTTTTTTTGAATCAAGAGCATGACACCACTTTGCCACGACTACGGTGGCCACACCATTGCCAACAAAGTTTGTGAGTGCACGCGCTTCGGACATGAAGCGATCTATTCCCAAAATCAAAACTATGCCTGCAACAGGCAATGTGCCCACTGCTGACAGTGTGGCAGCAAGTACAATAAACCCGCTGCCGGTGACGCCGGCGGCGCCTTTTGAGGTCAGCATCAAAATGGCTAGCAAGGCCACTTGTTGTGCTAAATCGAAAGGGGTATTTGTGGCTTGCGCTATGAATATCGCAGCCATCGTCATATAAATTGCTGTGCCATCCAGATTGAATGAGTAGCCAGTTGGCACCACCAATCCTACTACGGTTTTTTCGGCACCAAGGTTTTCAAGCTTTTCCATCAACCTGGGTAAGGCTGATTCAGAAGATGATGTGCCCAAAACAAGAAACAATTCCTCTTTGATGTATTTGATAAACTTCCAGATACTGAAACCATGTATCGCAGCTATGCTGCCAAGAACAGCAAATATGAACACAAGGCAAGTCAGATAAAATGCACCCATTAGCTGGATCATTTGATTAAGGCTGCTGAGGCCATATTGGCCTATGGTGAAGGCCATGGCGCCAAATGCGCCGATTGGGGCAACTTTCATGATCACATTCACGATTCCAAAGAATACTTTGGAGAACTGTTCAATCAAATCAAATATGGGCTTGCCACGCTTTCCAGAAACTTGAAGGGAATAGCCGAACAAGAGCGCAAAAAAAAGCACTTGCAGCATATCGCCTTTGGCAAAAGCATCCACAATGCTGCTGGGTATGATATTTAATATAAATTCAGTGCCCGATTGCATCTGATTGGCTGAGGTGTAATGTGCGATGGCTTGGGTATCAAGGGTATTGGGATCCACATTCATACCCACGCCAGGCTTTAATAGGTTTACGATGATGAGTCCAATGATGAGGGCAAATGTGCTCACAACTTCAAAATATAAAATAGCCAAGCCACCTGTTTTACCCACTTTTTTCATACTTTCCATACCAGCAATGCCTATCACAACAGTACAAAATATAATGGGCGTGATAAGCATTTTGATAAGCTTCACGAAGCCATCGCCGAGTGGCTTCATTGCCGTTGCGGTTTGGGGATAAAAGTGGCCCAATAATGCCCCTATTACGATGGCCACGAGAACTTGAAGGTATAAGCTTTGGAATGGATTTTTGGGCATGATTCGGTCCTTGCGGTGTTTCTCAAACGTCATATGTTCGAAACGCTGTTTTGATTCAGAAACGACTGATCTTATAAGTTTAGTCTTATATATGAGGAAGGCTATTTATAATTTAATCAGCTTTGTAGATCTCTATGATGATGGGTCATGCACGCGGACGTTCACGACCTGAGGGATCGACACTTTTTCATGCTGCTTTCTCTTGAAAAAGGCGAAACTAATACAGATCATTAAAATTCGCACAAGTAATGGGAACAAATGCAGCGATCCCTTTTGGTATCATTCGAATGCCCAATTTGTCTGCTCTTGCCATTATATTGGGATCATCATAGTAACTGGTTACAAGAACAGAATTCTTGATAATCTCAAATTCCTCAATTAAATCAATCCCAGAGTGATTTTGTTTATTCAATTCAAAATCAATTAAATAAAGTATATTTTTCACATCAAGATCTACAATTTCATTTTGATATTCACGAAATTGCTCTGCGCAAGAAAAATTCTTAATCTTGACACCCTTTTCATTAAAGATCTTTAACCTATCATTCCACAAATTATGTATTGATTGGTCGTCATCTAAAATGATTATCTGATGACCCTTTTCTAATCTGATTTCTTCTATACACCAGTCTGGAATATTAGATCGTGGCAATTTAATGGTAATTGTGGTGCCTTGATGTAAAACTGAATCTATGAGGAAATTACCACCAAATGACCGCAATACCTTCATGGCATAGCTTATTCCAAGACCGGTGCCAGAGTTTGCAATATATTCCTTACCGTAACTGAAACCCGGCTGACCAATTTTCCCTATAATATCCTTTGGAATCCCTTTCCCATCATCACTGACTTGGATTTGAACCCAATCATTCACTCGCTCGACACAGATGGTAATTAAATGAGGCTTGTCATCAAACGACTCGACACTATTATTTATAATATTAGAAAGCACCCGCTTCAATTCAGCAGAGTTCACATTGCTAAATAAACCATATGCATTCTCCATATTAAAATGGATATCAACGTTCCCCTTTTCTCTTAAATGCACCCGTTTTTCGGTAATTAACGAGTCTACTAAAGATGAAATCATACAATTTTCAATTTTCTCAACAGAAAGATCATGATTGGTGCTAAGTGCCTTTCTGTGCAAACTATTGGCGATATCGGTTATTCGCTGGATTGCAGAGCGCATGAGTTTTCGTTGATTTTCTGGTAGCCCAGAAGCTTGAGACAATAACAATACCAAACACGCTAACGGGCTGCGAATATCATGACCCACTTGCTTTGCTGTATTTACCTCTGCTTTGTATTCACTTTGGCTTTGAATTTCAATATTCATCAACTTCAAAGTTTCACTCAGTTCTTTTAATTCATAAATAGAATTTGCTTGAGGGGAATATGTCTCAATTTGACCTGGTTTCAAATGTGCAACCAAATCAGCCAATGGAAACAGAACACATTTGGTGAACCTTCTCCATAAATACGCAAAGCCTATGCTAAAAAGCAGTGCTTCTAAAACAAGTGGTGCCAGTAATTCATCTATAAGCCAAGGATGTTTAATTTCATTTTTGGGATACATTGCCAAGGCCCTATGTTTTCCTTCTCCTAGGTTAATGTCATAAACCTTTACTGGTTTCTCACTGAATTTAGATGTGATTGCGCTTTCATCATCAGGATTAGACACCATGATATCGATGTTACGACGATTGGCAATTTCACTATACAGCGCCTCTTCAATCGACGGATCACCCAAAAGAAGGTTACCGATGATTTCATCTTTATAGATTTCATAAGTTGCTTCAAAGTATTCTTCCTGAAGCTTATCAAAATGAGTTGAAGCATTATGACGAATCTGCAGACTATTGATTGTTATTACTGAAAAAGTAATAAGAAATAAAATACAACCAGTCTCTAACAAAAGCTTTCTTATACTCATGTTATATTCTATCTAGCATATTGGTTAGGTAAATGGGACGGTTGGCAAAGGGAGCCGTCTTTTCAAATGAGTACTCACCTGAGATTCCTTGATGCTTTTCATCTTTTATACAGGTTTGAAATAGCTCTATATTATAAACTCGATTTATTACTGCTTTCCTGTAACATTTTATGGCTAGATTTGTTACATCATATGTAAGTATCTCAATTAACAATGGTTCTCTTTTATATTTTTGAAAAAATCTTTCTCCAAACGGAGATCCAGTTATTTTGCTCCAATCGATTAAATCCGCCACAATAACACCCCTTGCCTTTTGCAATATTGGTTTAATAGGCCTAAAAACCGAGACATCGAAGATCCAAGATGAGGCGCCAATTATAGATACATTATTATTAATCAATTGATGTGTATTTAGTTCCACAAGGATTTTAGCCGATGGTAATGGATAGGTGAAAAATATAATCGTGTACTTTTTGCCGTGAAAATCATCAAATGCTTTTGTGTTAAATTGTCCATCTGATTCAATAGGAACTTCTACAACGGGTTTGTTAAAGTTCGCTTTAAAATAATCAAAGCCGCTTTTGCTGTAAATATCTGTTGGTTGATAAACAGCAATAATTTCACCACTAGGATATTCTTCACTAAGATATTTTGCATATCTACTTGAGAAAGCACTCACCGGTGGAGTTTCTGTGTATAAATAAGGGGAAAATTTGCCAATATTGTCATGTCCACAACTTGATGATATACCGATAAGCTTCTTATCTATGAGAAAAGTTCCAGCAATTAAACATTCTCTGCTTGTAAACAAGCCCAAAACTATAGCGCATTTCCCTTCGCTCATATTTTGTATTTGATTTGCAAATTCTTGATCATTACCAGCTGAAAAGAACTCATAATCCAAGAAAGCGTTATCTTGAAATGCTTGTTCGTGCCCTCGTGCAAGTGCTCCAGAACGAAGAGTTGAAGCAAACATTTTGTAATTTGAACTCGTATTAACGCAAATGGTAGCTATGCATTGAAAGCTCAATAGAGAAACGCTAAATATTAAACTCAACCTTGATAAAATCATAAAACCTTTCCCCATCAATAATCCAAGCTTCATGTCCATAGTCGGTTTTGAATTTTCGTCGTCGAACTTTTCTGGCTTTCTTTCTCAGAGCTTTCATTACTTCTAGAATTTTCTGGGTAGATGTGAACTGATCCTCTGAGATATCTATCAATACCAATTCGCTATTGGTATTACCATTGCACTTTGATAGATCTAACTCAAATTCAATTAGCATTCTGCTATATAAGTTAAACGAATAAGGAGAGAACGCATTTTCAAACTCAAAACTGTCTGCTAAAAAAAAGTCTTCCAAAGGTTGCATTCCTGCCGAATTCTCGCCTCCACTTAATTTTCTTTGCAGTTTAGATAATGCTTTTTCAGTTGTACATGCCATTCGGAAGAATAACCTTGACAACCCCATTCTGGAACGCAATTCATCTTCTGATAAATTCAACTTGATTCCATCACTTATAATTTTTGCTTGAGCAATACTCGCTATTTTGGTCATCAAAGTAAGAGGCGATGCACAAACTGCAATATATTTTTCTGCATACTCAGGATATCTCACAAACATGTCTAAGGCTTGCATGCCACCTAGTGAACAGCCAAAGACATAATCCAATTTCTGTATTTTGAGCTTGCTAAGAACTGCTGCTGTAAAATCCACAGTGTCTTGCATACTGATTTTTGGAAAATTCTCCTTGTAAGATTTTCCAGTTTTTGCATTGATAGAATCTGGCCCACAAGACCCATGACAAGAGCCCAATGCGTTAATACATAAAATATTAAAAGATTGACTTACCAGCTCAATTGGAAATTTAGCCCACCAATTATGCATTTCAGAATTAGATGAAAACCCATGAAAAAACAGGGCCAGTTTTTTTCCATTTTCTAAGTCGCCATATAGGGTATAGCAAGCTTCCGCCGGCTCAAGTATTACCCCTTTATTGGTGGAAAAGCTTCCCAGATCAATTTTTTTCGTCTCAATGAATTGGGTTTTCATGCTTGAGTTCCAGCCAATCTACTATTTGATTCATAATTCAGAACATAAAGAACAGCTAGTCCAAACACAATAAAACTTATTGGAAATGCCAATGTCAGGCCATCCCTCATCTCGATTATATTGTTTATATAAAAAAGAAATGCATACGCAACGACAAGAATTCCACCCAAGCTATTCGCAGTTGAAATTATTTCCCCAGCTTCCAATGCAGAAAATGATTTCGACAAGTATGCTCTTAATTCAATTCTAAAATATCCAAAGCAAAACCCCACTGCAAACACAGACACAACAACATGTATTAAACTACTGTGCCATACATATGCTGAGATACTTGCCAAAAAAAGACTTGCGAACACTAAGATATTCTTATATTTATTTTGTGCATTATTCATAATAATGGGGTGCATAAATCCGGCAATGACCATACTTAATGCTATAAGCATTTCTAAGCCACCCGCTACATTTATTGACTGAAATTGATAATTTCCAAGAATTGGGATAGACAGATTATAAATCGTTAACGTAGGCCATATAAGACCAAAGCCTAGAATATAGCTAAACCTCTTCTTACTAAGCTTGCTCTTAACACCTGCGCCATTTTGCAACAGACTAATATTTCTCGTATTGCTCCATATCGAAATTATAGAAAATACAGCAGCTACTATAAAACTCAAACAGATAATTCCATATGGAAACGCATTACTATATGGCTTGGTCAGTATTACAGTTAGGGGGCCCGTTATAATCCCAATTTGGGCAGTGCCAGTGGAGATTGCACTAAGCTTTCGAGTCTGCTGTAGGTTGTTGTCTTGTGACAAAAACACGTACCACTTTTCACAAGCCACTTCAATTATGAATATAATAATCCAAAGAATAAAATTGATTGCAAACATAGATACCATATGCACTTCCATTAGCATATATTCTAGAATTACCAATATGCTTGCTATACACAATCCAAGTGAAGAAATATGTGAAATCGAAAAGTTATTCAGTCGCTTAAAAATCGGCCGAACAAACGCAGCCGGTGTAAAACTAAGAGCCATGATAATTGTTACGTTAATCAAGCTATCATCAGATAGGGTTAGCGAGTCCCACCCTGTAGCTAACAAAATAGCCCCAACTCCGACCTTAAAAAAAAATAGACTGAGTAGGTAGCATGAATAATTTGTAAGTTTCATGCTTCCGTCCTGATCTTAAACAGCTTATCAGTTATGGACTTAGTCATGCTTACAGGGTCAAATTCCCCACAGGCTTCTTCATCATTTTGAATTGTGAACTCAATAAATCCATATCGTGTGGACCAATCTCTAGGGGGCAAAACGTTCTGACCGACCTGTGACTTAATGCAGATTAAATCAACGTTTAATAAGTCGTAAGTCGAAAGGCTTTCTGGATTTATACTTTCAATAGTTCCAGATGCGGGATGAATGTAGCCAATAGCGGCTGATTTGATAAACTTCCTGGGTAACATTGCTTCAGTTAGTGAATTTAACAATGCCTTGCAGTGTATACCGTATAGGTTAAACCCAGTGGCCTTCTCATACAAATCTAGAATTCCATCACCAGCAGTTCTTGCGCCAACCTCAATAATAATTATTTCCCCACCAGGGCTAACCTTCATTTCCACATGTGCCATTCCATATTTTATATCTAATGCTTCACATGCTTTAATTGCTATTGATTCAATTCTTTTCGTCAATGACTCATCTATCATGAAAGTTGAAGGAACAAGATGTGCAATCTCTGAAAAATGAGGCTCTTGACCAAGAAACTTATCAGTGATCCCAATGACTTTTCTAAACTTTGGTGTATTTATAACCTCAACGGAGATTTCTCTTTTTATTGTTATATATGGCTCCATCAACATGTTGATTGGATCAGAATCATATTTTGAGGCAAAATTGTTTAAATGGGCTTGTGTTTTACTAATCGCTTCCGCCAGATTTGCCTTGTGTTCAACTTTAATCACACCCCCACTTCCACCAAAATTCACAGGCTTAATTACCAGTGGATATCCAATTTTATTCGCTATCTCGTCTGCCTCAATTAAAGTTGCAAAGCGTGAGCTTGCTACAACTGGTAGCCCAGCTTTCATGAGAATTGATTTCATCACATCCTTAGTTCTACATGATGATATCGTTTTTTCTGAATTGTATGGCAAACGAAAATATTCGGCCACGACCAAACCAGCGTTCAAAACAAAATCGTTCAAAGGAACAACCGCTCTAAGATTCATTTTCTTAGCATCACAAAAATTGATGACATCGTTTAATAAGACTTTCGGGTTTGTTTCTTCCGAATTTAATGTATTAGCTGAGTATTTGCTCACCTGGAATGGCGCTAAAGGAGAAACTGTAACTACGGCACCATCAAATACCTTTTCTGCACCAATTAGTGCTCGTTCCCTTTGAAATTGATTTGCACCAAGAAGCAAAATAAAGTCTGTTTTCATTTGCCCATCCCATCTTTTAAGTTAAAGGATCACATTATTAAAGTTATGTGTAATTACAATCTTACGGAATGTTAAACTCACATATATTGGAAGTTATTCTCTTCCCAGGGCGGACTTTTACAAATGATACCTTTCAACCAATGAAACTTTGAAAGGTCCAATGTAATATCACCGGTTTCTAAATAAATGTTATTAAACCCTAATTTGTAAATTTGTTTCGTGACCTGCTCACCCTTCACTCCCGCCCCTAAATTGGAGTCAACATAAATTGGCGTGTCAAAATGGAATTCATTCAGTCTTTGAAAAAAGGCTTTCGAATCTTCAAAGCAAACTAGCCTAATTCCATGTCTTTCTGCTGAAAATTCCCATACCGCATGGATAAGCGTATCGTCATCAATTAATACTGCGTCTATAACGGAACAGTGCATATAGCCCGCTTCGGCCTGTCAAAAAATTACCGAAATATTACATGGTAGTGACATAACTATCAATTTAACTTAGGTGACCATACAGGCATAGTCACTTCCATATTTAGTTGGCAGAATCATAAGTGATTGCCATTTGTGGTTTGTGATGATTTACAGTATATTTTCGGGCTGTTTTTTGAGTAATTTAACCGAATCGCAAGTATGCTAGTTTCATGGATGTTAAGTGATCATGGCTGCCACAATAAAATCAAAATTATTTTTGCATGAAGAGCTGGAACCAGTGATAGCTGAATTTGTGCATGACATGAAAACCCCCTTGGTTGCCATCAAATCTAGTTTGAATTGTACGAAAGACATCTTCGGCGAATTGATACAGACATATGAAATTGCCACTGAAGCTGGGCTCGTAGAAAAGAAGCTTGACCTTACATTCCTAAAAAAAATCAGCAATTCATTTTCTCGCTCAATCAATGAAACTTTGGTCTCAAATTATTATTTGAATAAACTTTATGATTCATTGCTTACCGAACGAATTTCTGTGAATAAAATGGATACGGTAGTATTGAGTGAAGTTATTTCAGAAGCCATTCGTTTTCATGGAATGAGGTTTGAAAACTGTCACGACAAATTTTTAATAGACCCTGCATTACGAGATGTGTCTTTGTACGCGGATAAAGCTGCCCTAAAAAAATCCATTATGTATCTTTTTGATAACTTATTACGCATTGCTTCAATAAACCATCAATCTTCCATTCAGGTGAGCCTATTTGGGTCACAGAGTGATGGCTGCTGTTTCAACGTGTCCAATGTGAATGATTTCTCATTTTACGATTACTTCCTTGATCCTATTCCTTCGAAGAATTCTTATGGCATAGGATGCGGCATGTATTACTTTAAAACGGTTATTGAAAAAACCGGCTGGGCATTATCGTTTGAACGCAGTGCTTCTGACTTTTCTGTGAGGATTTGTTTTAAAAGTGAGGGATGTCAATGAAACTTGATTCTGTTCCATTATTATACTTTAAGCCCACTATTTTTCTTGTTGATGATAACAGATCATTTCTTGAAGGCCTGAGCTTGGAATTATCATATCCTGGGCTGGTGGAAACATTTACCAACCCTGCATTGGCTTTAACTGAATTGACATCGCGCAAAAAAACGCTTGTTAAGAATGCTTTTGTTGAGGCTATCAATCAAGATGAAGTAGAAACCGATCGAACCTGCTTTGCACTAAATTTTCAAAACATCTTGAATACGGCCTCAAATAGCGATCGATTTACTGAAGTTGGAGTGGTAGTCGTTGATTATTCTATGCCTGGCATGAATGGCTTCACTTTTTGCCAAAATATTGCCCATCTTGATTGTTTAAAGATCATGCTTACAGCCGAAGCTGATCACAAAGTCGCTGTTGATGCTTTTAACGCGGGAATCATTGATAAATTTATTATTAAAGATCCTGAAAGCACGGAAACAGAGATAAAATCAGCCATAATGAACTTTGTTCATAGATATTTTATTGATTTTTCAGCATCACTTATTGCCAATACAAATAGAATTTGGACCAATAATCAATATATTTCCGTGGTGAATGAATGGATCAATACCTATGACATTGCCAGGTATTTACGAAGCACTGATGCACACAATAAATTTTCACTTCGGTGTTCAAATATCAATAGCAGCGTAAAAAGCCCTGCGATTGAAGATGTTGAGTTGGATTTCGCCACCTTAATCACAAGGCATTACAAAGTTATTACTGACTAGCTGAATGCCTCTATTGCAAGTTCATTTACGAAAGAGTAATAAAGGACTTCGCCATTGAATTAGAAGCATTAGTCGCCAAAGAGTATCAACTT
>Ga0207004_1145_pt1 | contig 15964 bp, 6 predicted proteins | sample Alteio_BWMinCont_86_FD_153468 | JGI IMG/M metagenome (GOLD analysis project Ga0207004, IMG submission 153468) | Enriched cells from forest soil in Barre Woods Harvard Forest LTER site, Petersham, Massachusetts, United States -... | ecosystem: Environmental > Terrestrial > Soil > Temperate forest >...
TGTCACGGTACCGTTTTGGCCGGTTAACGTGCCCGATTCGCCGAGCAGGTAGGGAACGATCTTGGTGTTATCGACATTCTTATTGATTCCTGTCGTGCCACCCGCAGTGGTTCCGGACAAAGTCGGCGTGCCGCTAAGAGTAAGTATTCCGACCGGACTTGAGGCGAAGATAGCATCACCGAGATTCGTGCCGTTGACCAATGCAATACCACCGGACGTGGCGACGTGGGATAGCGTATTCCCAACGGCTAACTTGGCCGAGTTCCCGTTATTAAATTGAACCGTGATCGTCGAGATGCCGCCACCAAGTGTGACAGCGCCAATGGTCTCTCCTGAGTTTGTACCGCTTTCCCCTGTTCCTTCATAAGTGAAGTGCGAGTTGTTGTTGAGCGTAATGGCGCTGCCACCCAAGCGGTTGGGATTGGTAGCGCCAGTACCGGCGGAGTCATCGTCAATCAAGAGCTGGCCGCCGGCATTCAGCACCACCGGACCTGAACTCGGGATACTGCCGTTCGGACCGTTAATGAGGAGCAATCCACCGCCGCCAATAGTGACCGTGCCAGTGGGGTCAACGATACTTTCGATATCCAGGGTTCCCCCGTTTGCGTTCACAGTCAACGTGCTTAACACGGAAGTGAGAGTGCCACCGTTGAGTATGAGGGTACCCAACCCCGATTTGGCGAGTGCGTTTGAAGTGTTATAAGCACCGTCCAACGTAAGAGTACCGGAGGTGGTCGTAATCGTGGAACCGGCGGTCAAGGCATTGAAATTGCCAACTCCACCAATCTCCAAATTGCCTGTGCCAACGAAGGTATAGTTACCGCCGATACTCAACGGATTGCTGCCCAGGGTGGCGATGGCCAAGCCGCTGGTATTGTCGATCGTGCCACCGTTGATAGTGAATGTGCCGTTGCCCAGTGCGCTCGCGTTATTGATGTTCAACTGACCGGCGGAGAGCTTCACGCCATCAGCCATTGAGTTGGAGCCCGACAATGTCAGGGTACCGGCGGAGATCGTCGTGAGACCGGTATAGCTTTCGTTGCCGCTCAGTACCAGGGTGCCAGCGCCCGCCTTGGTCAAACCGTAATTGCCGGAGATGGCGCCGCCATCCGTCAGCGTGCTGGTGGTCCCGGTGATCGTGATTGTGGGCGAAGTAAGGCCGAGAGTAACCGCGCCCGTACCGAGGTTATAGGAGTTGGTGCCTGTGAAGGTGAAGCTGCCGTCCCACGCTTCGGCGCCGTTGTTGGTCGGTGTGGTAATCGCCGCGGTGCTGCTATTGTTGATCGTACCGCCAAAGATGGTGAGCGTGCCGGTGCCGAGGGCGCCCGCGCTATTGAGGTTCAATGTGCCGGAATTCAAGGTCGTTGCACCGGAGTAACTGTTCGCGCCCGCGAGAGTGACTGTGCCGCCGTTGACAATCAGCGAGGCGGCCGCGCTGCCGATGGAGGCAGTACCGCTTTCCGTCAGGATACCACCGGTATTAACGGTGATGGCCGTTGCACCGGTGAGTGACCCGTTGAGGGCGAGCGTGGCGGTATTATTTACGGTGGTGGCCCCGGAGTAGCTGTTCGCGCCGTTGAGGGTTGTCGTGCTGGCATTGAGCGTCAGAGTCGATGTGCCGGTGATGGAACCCGTGCCACTTTCCGTCAGGGTACCGCCCGTATTAAGAGTGATGGCCGTGCCGCCAGTGAGCGAGCCGTTGATGTTGAGGGTGCCCGCATTGATGACCGTCGCGCCCGTGTAGGAGTCGCTGTTGCCGGTCAGAGTCAGCGTGCCCGTGCCCGCCTTGGTGATGCCAAAACCGCCGGAGATGTTGCCGTCTTCGGTGAGTGTGCTTGCCGTGGTCGTGACGATTACGTTCGCGCCCAGGGTGACCGCGCCGGTACCGAAATCGAGCGCATTGCTGCCGGCGTAGGTGAAGTTACCGTTCCAGTTTTGCGCGGGGTTATTGGCGCTACTTGTGACCGCGGCTGAAGTTGCATCGATTGTGCCGCCGTTGATGATGAGTGTTCCTAAGCCAAGTGCTCCCGCCGTGTTGATGTGCAGAGCACCGCCGTTGTTCAGGGTGGTTGTGCCGCTGTAGCTGTTGGCGCTCGAGAGGCCCACAAGAGCGCCACTATTAATCGTGATAGATGTCGAGCCTGTGATGGTGGCGGTCCCGGTTTCCGAGAGGATACCGCTGCTGTTGACCGTGATGGCCGTTCCACCGGTCAGCGAACCCGCGAGGCCGAGAGTGCTCGCATTGACTGTCGTCGCACCGCTGTAGCTATCGGTGCCGGAGAGAGTCAATCCACTGGCGAGACTGTCGGTCAGCGCGCCGATGCCCGTGATGTTGGAGGAGATCGTAAGAGCCTGGGTGCCGACAATAACGATTTCATTGGTGGATCCCGCCGTCACAGTGCCCGTACCACTGATGGTCCAGGCTCCAGTACCATTGCTATTCAATCCATTGACCGCGAGATTGTTTGTCCCAAGGGTCAAGCTGGCGGACGCGCCGGTATATCTGAGGGTGTCGGCGGTGGAGTTGTTCGAAAGTCCCAGGGCGCCGGTGATATTATATTCGGTTGCAGCAGTGGTGATATTGGAGCCCGTCGCGGTGGTGCCGCCGGTAAATGCCGCGATGACGCCGCCGTTATTCGACGCATAAGCCCCAGTAGAAATGGTGGCCCAGGCCCCGAGGATGCCGCCAGCGGCAGTCGTGGTAGTGTTGTTATTGGCCGTGGTGGTCGTGATACTGCTGCCCGCCGTCGCCGGCAATGTGAAACTCACCGTGCCGCCCGTGCTCTGCGAAATATTCCCAAGCGCAACCGACAGGGTCAAACTGCCCGTCGCGGCGGTGTTCGTGGCTGTGATCGATGAAGCGCCGGAACCGATAGCCGTGTTGGCAAAAGCCTGCGAAGTGGTGGTGGCGCTCTGCTGCTTGATATTGAGCGCACCGCCGTCGAGTACCAAGGCTGAACCGCTGTTGATAAGGTTGGTGGGAGTCGTCGCGTTGGCGTAATCGACGATCAGGGTGCCACCGCTGACCGTTGTCGTGCCGGTATAGGTATTGACCCCCGCGCTGTTCAAAGTCAACGTTCCGGAACCGGCTTTATTAATGCCAAGACCGGTACCGGAAATGGAGCCGCTGATCGTAAGGCCGTTGGTTGCGCTGGCCGTATTGATTGTCGTGTTCCCGGTCAGGGTGACAGGTCCCGTACCGAGGCTTAAGGCCTGCGTGCCCAGGAAAGTGAAGCTACCGCTCAGGCTCAGCGGATTGTTGTTGGCGAGAACCAAATTCGTAACCGAGCTATCCAACGTGCCGCCGCTGATGGTGAAGGTGCCAGCCGCACCGCCGAGTGCCGTTGTGCTGCCCAGAGTCAACGTGCCTCCGCTGAGGTTGGTGCCGCCTGTAAAGGTGTTGACGCCAGCCACAGTAGCCGTGCCACCGGTAACGGTGAGCGAGTCCCCGTTGCTCAAGACGCCAGCGGCGGATTCCGTGAAGGTACCGCTGTTGACCGTGATAGCAGTTCCACCGGTCAACGAGTTGGTGACACTGAGTGAACCCGCGTTGACAGTGGTGGTGCCGGTGTAAGCATTCGTTTGGGAAAGAGTTGCCGTACCGCCAGTTACAGTGAGCGAAGCAGCCGCGCCGCCGCTACCAATGTTGGCGCCAGCTCCTTCGGTCAAGGTGCCGCCGGTATTCACCGTGATGGCCGTTGCGCCTGTCAGAGCTGCACCGAGATTGAGAGTACCCCCGTTGACCGTCGTCGCGCCGCTATAAGAACTGGATATGTTCAAGTTCGTAGTTCCGGCCATTTGCATCACACCACCGGTACCGGTAATACCCGCCGTGGTAATGGTCAGGGTGCCAGCGGCCACATTGAATGTGACAATATTACCATTCGTGTTGATGCCACCGGTCATAGTCCAGGTAGTGCCGCTGTTTTTGATCGTCGCGTTTGAACCCAGGACAATCGCGTCCGACGTGGTCGGCGAGCCGGTGCTATTGACCAACGCTCCGGCGTCCGCGCCCGCGCCGAAGCCATTGCCGTTCAAAGTAATAGGACCCGTGGAATTCATGACCTGGGCGTTCACGTCAAGAACCGAACCGGTATTGACCGTCGTACCGATAAAGCTGCCCAGTGCCCCAGTAAAGCCGAGTTGAACCACTGTGTTGTTGGTACCGTTACCGATCGTGACCGTTCCCGTGGCTGTGCTCAGATTGGTAGTCGTTCCACCCAAGGTGATCAGGCCACCAGCGGAATTCAGGGAGAGGTTAGTACCAGTACCCGTAAAAGCCGCATTGAGAGCGAGGGTTTGAGTGGAATTGCTATTTGCAACGGTAAAGCCGGACGCGCCAGTCACCAGGCTCAATAAACCGTTATTAGTGGTCGCAGCATTGCTGTTAACCAAAGTGGTCGCGCCCGTGTTGAAGGCACTTTCCGTGATATTGCCGCTGGTTAGCGTCAATGTCCCTGAAATAGCAGTGGTGCTGGAGTCGAGGCTAAATGCACCGATGGCAGGTCCATTGGCAGATCCAAAAGTAATACTATTCGCGCTCTGGCTTGTGCCTGTGGTGCTACCTCCCAGGGTAATGAAGCCGGGAATTGTTACGTTATTGCTATTATCGAAGATGACATCATCGCCTGCTCCGGCGATGCCGCCCGTTCCGGTGCCACCATTCCAATTAGTTGGCGCTGCGCCCCAACTGCTTGAAGTGGTGCTCGTCCATGTCGCCGTTCCGCCATACGCAGCCTGGCCGAGGGAAAGAGCGAGAATGGCCATGACGGCAAAAATCCAGATAGAGTTTTTCATTAGGGGTATCCTGAATGCTATTGATGCGGATCGCTTGAAACTGCTTTTTACCCGGCAACGGAACGGCTTTTCCGGATAACTAGGTGCGATTGCATTAAATAAGCGTAATGGAGACATGAAAACAGCGTTAGTCCATTACCGATTTAAAGCATGTCAATCCCTGATCGATACAGATCTTGTTTAACAGAAACTTACGCTATGGCAGATAGGTTTTTGATGGAATTTACAGGAAAGCTGAAATTAGCTGATCGTCATTAAAGAACGTAATGAGGTAAACTTTATAACGATAAAATGGTAATTCTAACGGAGACCTCTGCAGAAATCGTCTTTTCGTCTTTTCGTCTTCGCAATCCGAAGGCTTGTCACAGAGGTGGCACCCCTGCCGGGGGTGCGCGCCTTGAGAAATATTTTCCAGTGGTGTCGCCCGCAACGGGCTCAACCACCGGCTAGGATTGTGTCATTCCTCCGGAATGCCAAAAAACAAGATTCAGCGACTTTCGCAGAGGTCTCTGACGAGATTGGTCAGAAGCATACGGACACGCCAACATTTGAAAATATACTGCCCTCTTGAATAATTAATCTTTAAGCTAAGCTGTCACTGAGGCCTTTGGGGCGCGCACGGGCATCGGTGGCACATAAGATTCGTCGCCTCCATAGTATTTCCAACTGACGTAAAGCTTATACATGAAGAAAAGCGACGCCGTGCTGAAGACAAAACTCCAGAAGGGAATGAAGCAATAAGCCGTTTTCTCTCCGTAGTGTTTGGTCATGATGTCCAGGAAGGCCCCGCCAAGGGCCCCTGAAAAAATACCCACGATAGAGGTGAGCAAGACTCGACAGGATGAATATTGGCCGAACCGTTCCTTTGGAAGCAGCCTCATGAGCATGGGAAAATCCATCTGGCACATCATCCCGATCGGGCAACCCAGGAAGACGGTCTGCGCCAGCGAGCAGTAGTAAAAAGTCCAAGGATCCGGTCTCCAGAACAGCCAGATGAAATTGATGGGAGACACCACCCAAGCCAGTATTGTTCCCCATAACACGACACGAATGGGATGGAAACGGTCCCCCATCCATCCGGCGACGGGGACACAAAAGAAGCAGGTAATCGCCCCGGCCACTGCCAGCCAGCCAATTTGGTGCAAATTCAGCCCCATGGTGATCTTCTGGAAAAAGATGCTAAACATTCCGCAGGCCCCGGCGAGAGTCCCGAAGATGCCAATTAAAAATAGATACCAGTAGTGGGGCAGAGTCATGCATTCCCGCGCATAGGTTTTTAGTGCAGCGACCGGTCCCGTCGCTCCATCCGTATTTTGAGGCGGCGGCGGATATTCCCCTTCCTTGACAAACAGGCACATCGAACCGAATCCAAAGAAGTAGAGGACAGCCGCACCAATGAAGATTTCCTTGAAATGGCTTTCGACATATGGAAACACCAACTCGTTGTAAAGCATTCCGGTGACCATGATCACCATCCGGAACCAGGAGGTGAATCGGGAGATGAGTTGCTCCGGCACCACATCGTTAAAGAGGTACCAAAAGACGGAGGTGACAAAGGTGTTGAAGAAATCGAAAGCGATCAGGAAGATCGAGAGGACGATCAGGATCAATATGTTGTTGGTAAAAGTGTGCCCGAGCGCGGGGAAAGTCCTGCCCAGCCAAGGGCCGATGTCATCCACGAAGGCCAGGCCCAAAAAGCAGAGGACGAGGAATGGCATGGTCGCCGCAATGAACGGAATGCGCCTTCCCCAGCGGCTGCGAAAACGGTCGCTCCTGAAACTGACCACTGGGTTGAAAATGCCGCCAATAATTTTCGGAACCGTCGCCAGGACGATGCCCATGAGAAAATTCGAAGCATCCAGATGCTTGAACTTCAACGGAATGGCGCTCGGTACCACCGATTCCACCATGAAATAGGTGAAGTCGCCCCAGAGCAGCCAGAAGTAGAGCCTGCCCAAGGCGGATTTAGTATAGGTCAGCGTACCGACGCGATACAGTTGCGGTTCTTTCATCCGGCGACTTTCAAGCCCAGCGCGGCGAGTACGGCGGTATCCGGCATCCGCTTACCGTCCCTTTTATTTACGACTTCAAAATCACCGGCGTAATCCCACATCGTCCAACCGATTTTCTGCCTTTCCAAGGCGCCGGAAATATCGCGTATCCAATCGAGACGACAGGAGCGCGGGGCGAAAACCTTGTAGACGCCGAATTCATTGCAGGTCAAAGCGACTCCATGCGCGCGGCCCCAGGCGGCGGCCTTGGCGATCATGGCTTCGTAGCGCTCGAGATTCCAGTTGAGTTGCTTGTACTCATTGATTTCGCGAATGGCATCGGGATCGGTGACTGTCTTGAGAAAATTTTGAATAAACGCGGGATTACTCGGGTAGGTCATGCCCTTGCAAAACATGGCCCATGGTGGAGCCCACTTCGCACCCTGATGGGTGAAAATGAGCGGATCGTAGAGATGAAAATTGCAGATGATGTTTCGATCCTCAGGCAGTTCCAGTAATTCAAGCATGGGCAAAGCCGACCACTCATCGCCTCCGAGAATGATGGTGTGACTCGGCGCCGCGCGGCGAATGGCTTGGGCGGCCTTGTTCTGGATTTCATTCCAGCGCTTTGGATTCTGTATTTCCGGTTCGTTGAGCACCTCGAAGAAAAGGCGGTCGGCATCGAACTTGGAAAAATTTCCGGCGAGTGCGGACCAAAAGGAGACGAACGCGTCCACACTGGCATCGCTGGCGGCGAGCGCCTTCTTGAACGGAGTTCCCGGATGAATATCGATGATCACCGCGAGATCCTGATCGAGCATCGTTTGCACTTCGCGATCGAGCCGGGCCATGTATTCCGGAGGTAGCTGACCGGGATTGGCGGGATTCAGGATCGGTTCGGCAGCGATGGGAAAACGGACGTGGTCGAATCCCATGGTCTTGATCAGCGCAATATCCTGCGCGTTCAAGTAGGAATCGAAATGCTTCGGGGTATAACCGGCGGCTTGATAGACCTGCGAAAACCAATGGCTCAAATTGATGCCGTGACGAAGATGGGCCGCACGCGCGGCGACGAGGGGAAGTATTTCAGGCTGAAGGGACATGGCGATTGCAACTTTTCCTCATACATAATGTTTTTGGGATTATGCGCAATAGCATTTTGATCATGGAAACGAGGGCGTCCCGCCGAAAAACGCGATTTACAGGGGATTACCGACTGGATACAGCCACGGGCAGTCAGCTAATGACATGTTTATGATCGGGCATCAACTAACACGATCCGTCGTCATTGTACTAATTTCAACTCGCGAATTCATTCGTTAATCGCTTACCCAGCCCTTTTTCTCTTCTTGATTCAAACATCGTAAAAATCTCTTCTCCCTCATTTTCATCCCTTGTCGGGGCCTGACCTGACTGTTGAACACTCAGCTTAAACATCAAAAAACATCCCCATGCTTAAACCCCATCTATTCCTGACCGCCCTCGTATTGATCCCGGCTTTATGTCTTACTCCGGCTCTTCGAGCCCAAACCGTGGGCGGCATCGCGCCGAAAGCTCTTTTCGATCCGACGGACAAGGGTGCCGCTTCCCAGTTCACTGCGGCCAATCAATCGGAGAGCCAGGTCTCCGTGGTGCCGTCCAATAACACAACAGGCGTCGACGTCACGATCCAACCTGGTGCCGCTGGCTATCCCGGCGTTGTGCTCAAGCCATCAGGTGGTTCGCCCTGGGACCTTTCACCTTACGGAGACATCACGGCCACCATTACCAATACCGGCACGAAAAAAGCCGCGATCAGCCTGCGAGTCGATAACAACGGAGACTGGCAGACCAGCCCGTGGAGCACCGAGAGTTTCTCATTCAATCCGGGAGAAACGAAGACGGTAAAAGTTGTCTTCGGCTATTCCTTTGGTTACAAGCCCAGCTTCCCGCTAAAATCGAATGACATCATCCAAGTCCTGGTTTTCACGGGTAAAGTAGCCACGGATCCCCTCACCTTTCATATCGACTCCATCGAAGCGAGCGGTTCTGCGGGAGAAAAACCGGCGGTTGATCCCAGTTCCATCCGCGTCGTGCCGCCGAATGGTTTCATCGTCGGCCCTGGCGTGACCATCGATGCCGCCAAGCAGCTCAGCGGGAAAAATGGCGCCACGACTTCCGTGGTTGATTCTCCCAATGGTCCTTCGATCAAGATTGATTTCGCCCCTGGCAAGAGCGAAGGAGCAGTGACGTTGAAACCGGCGGCGGGCAAGTGGGACTTGCGCGAGGCCCTGGAAATTCGCGTGAAGGTCCGTAATGATGGCACGGCCCCGATTACGCCGAGCGCCGTGGCGGGCAGTGGTGGCGGCTTGACCGACATCATCGCAGCCAGTGCACCTATTGCTCCCGGTGCTGAAGGCGAGATTGTCATTCCTTTTATCAATCCCAAAATCTGGACGAACACTCCGCCTGCCATCACCGCCGATCCCGGTACGGGGAACAAGTTCACCAACAATTCAGGAACCACCGTGACTGTTTCGGTTCCCGGTTCCGATAGCGCGCAAACGCTGACGATCGAATCGATCAAGGCCGATGTCCCTGCCTACTCGGCGCCCGAAGGGTTTGCCGACAAACCGCCGGTGGACGGCGATTGGACCAAGACGTTCGATGATGAGTTTGACGGCACGGCCATTGACGAAACGAAATGGAATTTGGTCTCAGACAATTTCTGGGACAAGAGGACCCATTTCACGAAGGACGAAACGACGGTCAGCGGTGGCATGGCGACGCTGGTCTATGAGAAAAAGACCGGTTATCCGGGGGATGATACCACGAAAAAACCGACCGATTATGCCGCCGGTTATCTGGACACCTACGGTAAGTGGACCCAGCGCTATGGTTACTGGGAAGCGCGGATCAAGCTTCCCACCGCGCCCGGCCTGTGGCCCGCCTTTTGGCTGATGCCCGATCGCGGCGTGGCCGCTGGCCCGCAGTGGAAACGGGGCGACACCGCCAATGGCGGAATGGAATTCGATATCGCCGAGTATCTGTCGGGTTGGGGCCCGCTCCGCTACAATATCGCCATGCACTGGGATGGCTACGGCAAGAGCCACAAGGCGACCGGACAAGTCACCAATTACGTCCAGCCCGACAAGGATGGCTTCATCACGCCCGCGCTGCTCTGGCTGCCCGGCAAGGCGATCTACTACTGCAACGGCAAGGAAATCCTGCATTACGAAAACGATCGCGTGTCGAATGTTCCATCCAATATCATCTTCAACTTTGTCTCCGGTGGTTGGGACAACCTGCCCCTGGAAGATGCGAAATTGCCCACGAGTCTTGTGATCGATTTTGTCCGTGTCTGGCAGCGCAAAGACCTCGCATCCGATGTGGATGGACCAAAAACGGCGACACCCACAGCCAAATAATTCCGTATCTAATAATCAGGCAAAGAAAGTTCCTTATGATCAATCCCCGCATTCTCCTGACGGCATCCCTATTAATACCCGCGTTTCATTTTGCTTCGATTCTTCGGGCTGATGATGCGCCCGCTGTTGGAGGGATCGCGCCCCGGCCTATTGTCGACATCTCTGCCGCCGGGAGCGAAAGCAAATTCGTGGTGGACGAACCGGCCAGCAAGGGCCAGGCGACCATCTCGCGCAGCGACAGCCCTGCGGGAGTCGTGGTCACTGTAGCTCCGGGACAAGCCGACTATCCCGGTGTCTCCCTGAAACCGGCAACTGGCGAAGCGCCCTACGATCTTTCCCCCTTTGGCCGCGTCGAGGTGACCGTCACCAACCTGGGAACCAGTCAGATTGGACTGGGAGTTCGCATCGATGACTCGGGTGGCTGGCAGAATAACAATGCCAACGTGGGCTACATCAAACCCGGCGAAACGGACGTCGTCAAAGTCGTCTTCGGGACTTCCTACGAGCATCCCACGAAGATGATCAATACCTCTTCCATTGCCCAGATTCTTATCTTCGGTGGCAAAGCTACAGATGCGCCCGAAATCTTCCGCATCGACTCGGTTGTGGCGGCGGGCGTGAAGGGCGAAAAGATTCCCGTCGATCCAAACACCATCGTCGACTCGCCCAAGGGCGGGCTTCTGCTGGGTGCTGGCGCAACGGCGCTCGACGCGGGCAAGAATTTGGTCAACAACGGTGCCGAGGGTTCCCTGGTCGATGCTTCGGGCAGTCAGAATCTGAAGATTGTTTTTCCCGGCGGCAATGGCCAGATGTCGGCAGGCATCAAGCCTGCGGCAGGCAAATGGGCCCTGACCAATAGCCTCGAGATGCGCGTGAAAGTACGCAACGACGGCCACTCGGCGATCACGCCGACCCTGCATGTCGATAGCCAGGGTGGCCCGGTTGATGTGACCGCCGCCGCCCCGTTGGATCCGGGCGCCGAGACGGAACTTGTCGCCTCCTATATCAACCCGAAAATCTGGACAAATACTCCGCCGTCCATCAATCCGAATCCGGATACGGGCAATAAATTCACCAACAACCAGGTCCTCGATGTTCTCATCGGTGCGACGGCTGATTCTTCCGAACGAACGCTGACGGTCGAGTCGATCAAGGCCGATCTGCCGCCCTATTCCGCGCCCGATTGGCTCGGCACCAAGCCGCCCGTGGATGGCGACTGGACGAAGACGCTCGATGATGAGTTCGATGGCGCGACGCTCGACATGACGAAGTGGAACAACACCACTCCAGAGAACTTTTGGGACCAGAGAAGTCACTGGAGCAAAGATGATCTCATTCTCAAAAACGGCACGATTACACTGCACTACGAAAAGAAAACGGGGCCCATGAATGATGAACCCGGGAAAAAGGAAACCGACTACGCCGTCGGATTCCTGGATTCATACGGCAAGTGGGTGCAGCGTTATGGCTACTTTGAGGCACGGGTCAAAAACCCGACGGCGGGTGGTCTTTGGCCTGCGTTTTGGTTGATGCCCGATCGCGGCGAGGCAACCGGCCCCCAATGGAAGCGCGCCGACACCGCCAACGGTGGCATGGAATTCGATATCATGGAATTCCTCTCGGGTTGGGGTCCCTGCCGTTACAATATCGCGATGCATTGGGATGGGTACGGCAAGGACCACAAGTCGACCGGCTCCGCGATCAATTATGTGCAACCGGACAAGGACGGCTTCATCACCAGCGGCCTGCTCTGGCTTCCCGGCAAGGCGATCTATTACTGCAACGGCAAGGAAATTATGCACTACGAGAATGATCGTGTGTCCGCCATCCCGTCCTACATCATCTTGGACATGGTTTCCGGCGGCTGGGACAACACTCAGCTCGATGACGCCCAATTACCGGATGATTTCGTGGTCGATTATGTACGTTGCTGGCAGCGCAAGGACCTGGCTTCGGCTGTCGATGGTATCAAGACGCCTTCCGCAACACCGCCCGCGACCAAGTAATTCTGTAGCCGCGCTCGTGAGAGCGTGGTCCCCGGCCCCACCGCCTTACGGCGACGCTAAGAACTCACGGAAAAGCTTGAACGGCGATGATAACACTAGGAGACTCTTCTGGTCACTGTTTCTCCGTGTAAAATCACCGCGCAACAAAGCGGGCGATACGGGGTTTAGAAGTGACTATTAAAAGAAATTAAACGTATGGAAACCGAAGCAGTCGAACAGATTCCGGAAGAGCAGGTAGTCGAACAGCAGGAACAGCCCATTGCCCCCGCACCCGTGGCCGCGAGAGCAAATGCTCCTACCGATACCGAGGCGGTTGAGTTTTGCAAGGCGTCGTATGCCCGCATTCAATATGAGCTTTCCAAGGTGGTCGTCGGCCAGAACGATGTCGTCCAGGAAATCCTGATCTCCATTTTCACGCGAAGTCACGCGCTACTCGTCGGGGTGCCCGGCCTGGCCAAGACACTTCTCATTTCCACGCTGGCCCAGACGCTGCAAATGTCGTTTCGACGCATCCAGTTCACGCCCGATTTAATGCCAAGCGACATCACCGGCACCGAGGTCATCTATCAGGATCCGGTCACGGGCGAGAAGCAGTTCAAGTTTCTGCCCGGCCCGCTTTTCTCCAACGTCGTGCTGGCGGACGAAATCAACCGTACCCCGCCCAAGACGCAGGCCGCGATGCTCGAGGCCATGCAGGAACGGCGCGTCACGGTCGGCGGCACCACGCGCGATCTACCCAAGCCTTTCTTCGTGCTCGCCACGCAAAATCCGCTAGAGCAAGAGGGAACCTATCCCCTACCCGAAGCGCAGCTCGATCGTTTCATGTTTTTGATCAACGTCGATTATCCCTCTGAAGAAGAGGAGTTGTTGATCATGAAAATGGGCACGGGCATGAAGGGAGAGCTTCCTCAACCGGTACTCACGGCGGAGCACGTGATGTACATTCAGGAGACGGTGAAGTCGATTCCTGTGCCGGACCATGTCTACCGTTATGCCGAGCGGATCGTCCGCTGCTCCCGGCCCAAGACTCCGGCGGCCTTTGATTTCTGCAAAAAGTGGCTCAGCTTCGGGGCCGGTCCGCGCGCCAGTTTGAGCCTGATCATGGCGGCCAAGGCGCACGCGATGATCTCGGGACAAACGTATGTCGGTTGCGAAAACGTGGCCGCCGTGGCGCTGGCCATTATGCGACATCGCATCGCAATCAACTTCACCGCCCAGAGCGAGGGGATCACCCCGGACGACGTGGTCCGCAAAATTCTGGAGTCAGTCCCGCAAACCGAACCGCTGGCCTAAGTACGGACCCTGCGGGCGGCAGCAATTCCTTCGCATCCTCCATGGAGCCGACTTCTACTCAACGTGATTTGCTCGATGCCGACGCCATAGCGCGGGGCGAATCGCTCGGCATCATGGCGCGGACGGTGGTGGAGGGTTACCGCGTTGGCGAACATCGCTCCCCTTTCCGCGGCTTCGCCATCGAATTTTCGCAGCACCGGGAATACACCATTGGCGATGATATCCGCCACCTCGATTGGAAAGTGCTCGGCCGCACCGACCGCTATTATATCAAGCAGTACGAGCAGGACACGAATTTCGTGGCGCAACTGCTGATCGATGGCAGCGAGTCGATGAATTACGGCTCGGGCAAACTCACCAAACTTCAGTACGCCAAAGTTCTGAGCGCGTGCCTCGCTTATCTGGTGCTCTTGCAACGGGACGCGGTCGCGCTGCACGTCTTCGACACAGAGATGCGCGATACGATGACGCGCACCGATAGCATCGCCAAAATCCATCCTATCATGGCCCGGCTCTCGGCCTTCGAAGCCACGCAGCCAACGAAACTCGGTTCCGCCCTCAGCGACATCGCCCGGATGACCAAGGCGCGCGGCATCGTGATCGTCATCAGCGATCTCTTCGACGACGAGGAGGCTTTTAAAAGGGCATGCCACAGATTCGCTTCGGCGGCAGCGAGGTGGTGGTCTTTCACATCATGGACCCTTACGAAATCGAATTTCCGTTTGACGGCATCGTTGAATTCATTGGTCTCGAGGAAACGACGCGGCTGAAAACCAATCCCGCCGCGATTCGCAAAAGCTATCTCGATTCGATGAATGCCTTTCGCAAGCGCGTCCAGGGCATCTGTGATCGCTGCGGCTGCCATTACGTCCTCGCCAATACGCAACTTCCCCTCGCCGAAATGCTCAGCAGCTACCTCGCCTTCCGGCATAAGGTGTCGGCACGCTAGGGACACGCACGGACATGACGTTTCTCAATATCGGCGCTCTTTTCGGTCTGGCCGCCATCGGCATCCCGATCATCATCCATCTGCTGAACAAGTTTCAGGTCAAGGAAGTCAAGTGGGCGGCGATGCGCTTTTTGCGCGAGAGCGTCGAGAAAAATCAGCGTCGATTACAAATGGAGGATATCCTGCTCCTATTGCTGCGGTGCCTCCTCATCGCGCTGCTCATCCTGGTACTCGCGCGGCCCACTTATCAATCGGGTACGAAGACGACCGGCTCTCATCAGGTTGCCGCGGTGATCATCCTTGATAACTCCTACAGCATGGGGCTGACCAACGGAATTCAAACGAGCCTGCAACGCGGACAGGCGGCAGCGGAACAAATTCTGGCGGCGTTTCCCACTGGTTCGTCCTCCGCGCTTTTCTTCGCTGCGGACGGCGTGAAGCCGGTTGTCGCCCAGCCCACTTTCGATTTCAATCTCCTGCGCGAAAAAATCCGGCAAGCCAAGCTGACAGATCGCGCGACCGATTTGTCCAACGCCCTCCAACTGGCCGTTACCACCTTGCAAAAACACGAGGGCGGTGAATCGAAGGAAATTTATCTGATCACCGATGGACAGGCGAACGGCTGGCCCTCGCTTGATCAACTGGAGAAGCAACTGGGCGAAATCCAGAAGCAGATCACGGTGCATGTCGTGCTGGTGGGTGACGCAGCGGAAAGCAATCTGGGCGTGACCGGCTTGCGCCTGGAAAGCGGACTGACTCCGGTCAACCAGCCGCTCCGTTGCAGCATTGAGGTGCTTAACGGCAGCGAAAGCGAGGCGCGCGATGTCCGGGTCAGCCTGATGGTGGACGACCAACCCGCCGTGGACGAGACGATCATTGACAGCATCCCGGCGGGAACGTCCCGCAGCGTGGCGCTTTTCGCGAAGCTTCGGACTGAAGGCTATCACACGATCACGGCGAAAATTCCGCATGACCGTTTGCCCGCCGATGATCAACGGACGCTCGCCGTCCGGGCCATTCGCGAAGTGAAAGTCTTGCTCGTCGATGGAACGACCGCGACAACGCCTTCGCAGGCAGACGACTTCTTTGTGCGCAACGCGCTGGTCCCCGTGGCACCCGCTGACGTCGCGCAGTATTATATCAAGACGACGACGGTGGGCGCATCGGCCCTGAGCGGGACATCGTTCGATGATTACGACGCAGTTTTTCTTCTCGGGGTTGATCAGATCGATCCAACTGCCGTGCCGAAACTGGTCAATTATGTCGCCCAGGGCGGAGGCCTCGTCGTCTTCCCGGGACCCGCAGCCAACATCGATTCCTACAATCAGGAACTCGGGCGCGACGGCTTTTTGCCCGCCAAGATCGGCCCTTACAAGGGAGACACCAATTCAAATCAAAAGGACAAATTCTTCTCCCTGCAAACCAAGGATTACGATCATCCCATCGCCACACTTTGGAACGATTCCTCCGCGGGAACTTTGGCCACGGCCCATTTCTACGCCTACTACCCGCTCACGCTGA
>Ga0207004_1148_pt1 | contig 15708 bp, 11 predicted proteins | sample Alteio_BWMinCont_86_FD_153468 | JGI IMG/M metagenome (GOLD analysis project Ga0207004, IMG submission 153468) | Enriched cells from forest soil in Barre Woods Harvard Forest LTER site, Petersham, Massachusetts, United States -... | ecosystem: Environmental > Terrestrial > Soil > Temperate forest >...
TGTCCATATCCTTGATACCGCCCAAGCTTCTTTGTAACTTGGCGCATTGGCGTTCAACGTCCAAAGCTTCGCGCTTGGTCATTTTGGCGGTGGTGCCGTCTTGCAGCATCACTTCCAAGTCTTTCAAGCGTTTTACGGATTGGCGCACGGTCTTGTAGTTTGTCAACATGCCGCCCAACCAACGGTGGTTGACGAAAGGCATGCCAGCGCGCTCGGCTTGTTCAGCCAGGATTTTGCGAGCAGACCATTTGGTGCCCACAAACAAAATTTTGCCATTTTGGGCTGCGATGCGTGATGCAAAGTTCAAAGCATCTTGCATACGGGGAAGGGTTTTTTCTAAATCGATAATATGCACTTTGTTGCGTGCACTGAAAATGTAAGGACCCATTTGTGGGTTCCAGTAACGGGTTTGGTGACCGAAATGGACACCGGCTTCTAACATGTTGCGAATGGTAACTGTCATTATAAAAGACCTTCTTCTGGGTTGAACCTCTGCCTTACCCCATAAGCCAACCCGTGAGGGCACCCGGCGTATGTGACGGTGGGCATGTGAATTTTTGATTGCGACAATGCGCGTGGCTTTATACCATACCCACACAGTTTTTAACAATAACAGGTCTGTTATATGTCTTCTGAAATCAAAGCCAAAACCCCTGATGAGATTGAAAAGATGCGTGTGGCCGGCAAACTGGCCGCCGAAGTGCTTGAAATGATAGGCGAGCATGTGAAACCAGGGGTCACGACGGACACCTTGGATGCCCTTTGCCACGATTATATCGTGAATGTGCAAAAGGCCATTCCCGCCTGTTTGGGGTACCGTGGCTTTCCCAAGTCCATTTGTACTTCAGTGAATGCCCAGGTTTGCCATGGGATCCCAGGGCCCAAGGTGCTTAAAGAGGGCGATATTGTGAACATTGACGTCACCGTTATCAAAGATGGCTACCATGGGGACACCAGCAAGATGTTCATGGTCGGCAAAGCCTCTGTGTTGGCCAAGAGGCTGTGTCAGGTGACTCAGGAATGCCTTTATAAGGGAATGGAAGTTGTGCGCCCTGGCGCCCATTTGGGGGACATTGGGGCCGTGATTGCCGCCCACGCCCATGCCAACCGCTTCAGTGTGGTGGAAGAATATTGTGGGCATGGGATTGGGAATGTATTTCATGAGGAACCCAGCGTCTTGCATTTTGGCAAGGCCGGCACGGGGATGGTGTTGTTTGAAGGCATGACCTTTACGATTGAACCGATGATCAATGCGGGGAAGAAGCAGATTCAGTTGCTTAAGGATGGGTGGACGGTGACGACCAAGGATCATAGCCTTTCCGCGCAGTGGGAACATACGATTTTGGTGACGAAGGATGGGTATGAGGTTTTGACGAAAAGGGATGAAGAGCCTTTTTGATCACCTTGTCAAAGCTGCAAACTGTAGGATGGGTGGAGCGTCTTCGCGCAACCCATCACATCGGTATTAAACAAAATCACGGTTCTTGAGTGATGGGTTGCGCTGCGCTCCACCCATCCTACAGCTCTAGGGGGATTTTATGCCACAGAATTGATTCCGTGGGTCAAATCCCCCCGTCGCGAAGACGCGCCGACCCCCTTTTCAAAGGGGGTAGAAGAGATAAGACGCGCGAATTACGGGGTTTACCTACCGCTGAACGAAGTCCGGCGAGTTTGGGTTGAGGTGACGGCGTCTGCAGTTGGCGCAGGCTTTCCGGCATCCAAACGGCGGGTTGCGGAGAGATCTACGTTGCTAAGGGATTTGGCGCATTCAAGCACCATTTTTGTGCAACCTTTGGGATCTACGAATCCATTTTGGGTGTCTTTTGCGGTCACTTTTTCACAGGCGGCTTTGACACCTTCGATGCCTTTCATGAAGTCTATCCATTCTTCACATTTCTTTTTGCAAAAATCCTGCACTTTATTTTTGGCAGCATCATCAGGAACGGTGAATTTATCACGGTATTGTTTCATTAATTCATCTTTCATAATACTACCCCTTTATTGCATCGCTTCTTCGATGATGCAAGCTGGCATGGCCAGGTTTTCTTGTACCATGCGTGAGATGACTTGCGTTTCTGTTAAACCTTCTTGCGCCATAGCCTCAAGCTTGGGCGCCAATTCCATAAAGAACGCGCCGGTTTGCATGACTTCGTCAATTTCTGAGGCGCGTTCAATCAATTTTTTGACTTGGCGTTCGTCCCACGCCCCGTCTTTGAATGCATCTATTTTGCGTTCGTTTAAAATTTCGGCAATATCGTCAAAGGATTTGTCATCGCTTAACCATTGGGCCAATTCAGACTCTAAAATCAGTGACAATTCGTTCAAACGAATGCGGTCTAGCACTTTTTGCAATTGGCTTAATACCCATTGGCCGCCTTCAGGTGCTGTGATCCCCAAATCGTTTAATTCTTGCACCATGCGGCGTTGTGAAAAGCCTTTTTCGCGGAACTCATGCACCACAGGTTGTAAAAGCATGGCGAAAATAATCGCCTTTTCCACCTTTGGGCGGTTCACATATTTGATCACTTGTTTGGCATTGGGGTTGCCGAATTTTTTGTCGCTGCGTTCTAGGCCGCTTTTGATGAGCAAACCATGGCGTTCGCGCTGGCGCTTGTGATAATCGGCCAGCATGGCAATGGACATGGGCTTGACCAGCGGTTGATCACAGCAATGGAATAAAATTTTGGATTGGATGAGCAGGCCTGTGTAAGCATCATTGTTCAAGTAGTTGCCAAGCTCGGCGACCACCAACATGGCATCACGCTCGATACACTGGCCGATGGCCACTTCAAGCTGGGGCCAATCGTTACGGTTGCGCTTTTTTTCACCTGCTTCTACAATCGTGGCCAGCAGGGTGAGGCTGTGTTTTTTTACGTAGGCTTCTATGGCTTCGGTTTGCCGCGCGATGCTGTCATCAATACGCGGGTCAAACAGCACACCCAACTCACGGGGTGGCGCCAATACATAGCCAATGACTTGTTTTTTCAGCTCTGCCATATCGCTTTCCTTAATTTGCCCTACACCCAAAAGCCCGCAATATCATTCCACAGGCCAGGCGGATAGACAAATACCCAAATTCTTGACCTATATTAACACAAATTTTAGGATGTAGGTAAGGAAATACAAGGTTTGGAGAGAGGGGGGGATCCCTCCCCCCTGATGCTGATTACTAAGAAGCAAAAGCCTTATTCGTCGCTCTGGGTAGAGCCTCGGCGGCCAAAACTTGGTGATCTACGCCCGCCAGAGCTCCGCGGCTCACCCTGCTCTTGATCAGACTCATCATCAGAATCATTACCGCTCTGACCATCTGAAAATCTCACTCCTACACTTGTTGCAGGAAGGGATTGCGTTTGTAATGCTGTCCTTGCGCCCGTAGAAGATTCCTGAGTTCCCGAGTTCGCAGGTTGGCTTTGGCTTGTGCGGCCACGACCTTGGAATATAATAGTCTCATCGGTTACTTCATCTTCATGTCCGAGTCCTGCGCGACCAGCTGCTTGTTGATCAAAAATACCGCTACCCGTTCGATCATGTTCATCAAGATCGTAATTTGTGCCTTGCGGTGGTTGAGCTGGTTCCCATCTCTGTTGCTGTCCATTTTGACCAATGTTTTGTGGTGGTACTGGCTCATTCATTATATCAGGGACATCATTCTGCATACCTACCGCTGCTAGTGCCCCAGTCTGAGGTTGAGGCATTCGTGGTGCTGCCTGCGGTGGCCGTACCACTGCTTGTTGCACTGGAGCTGGTGCTTGTTGCACCGGAGCTGGTGCTTGTTGCACCGGAGCTGGTGCTTGTTGCACCGGAGCTGGTGCTTGTTGCACTGGTGCTGGTGCTTGTTGCACTGGTGCTGGTGCTTGTTGCACTGGTGCTGGTGCTTGTTGCACTGGTGCTGGTGCTTGTTGCCCTGGAGCTGGTGCTTGTTGTTGCACTGGTGCTGGTGCTTGCACACGCCCTACCGTTGCAGCCAATACTGCAGGAGCTGCGGCAGCAACATTACGCTCGCCTACGGTCTTTGGCTCATTTGGAGTAGGCTCGGTCGGCCCGGCCGGCAAATTCCCACTCAATATAACGTTGGTTTGGCGAAGTGGATCTCCTTTTTTACGTCTAATCCCCTCAGCAAGAGCATTTATTTCAGGCGCTGCGGCATCAGCTGCAGCTACAGCCTTTGCTTTATATACTGAAGAGTTACCCTGAAAGGTAATCGTAATTGGCTGTGATGGAGGTTGTGCTGCCTTGCTATGGGCCATCAAGTGCTTGTACATGACGATGGCTTGCTCTTCGGATTTGGGGTTGATATTAAAAGTCTGCCCAACAAATATATCGTTTCCAGCTGCATCCTGCTGTCCAGTTTTAACTTCTGTGCCGAGTTGTGCCACTGCTTTTTCCACCAAATCGGCATAGACTACTTCGACTGATGCTTGGTGACGCCCCCAGCTGGTCTTCGCTTTGAATTCAACTTTGCCATCATCTTTAGCCTTAACGATGGTCTCTAAATTGGAGTTGGGAGCCTTCATGGTCCATGTGCCTGTCTGGGCAGGGTTTCCATCTGCATCTTTGAATGGCCAAAAAGAAAGGCGAGCACCTTGAACAGGCGCAATCCCACCCTGTATATCAAAATCATTATCCTGCCAAGGCTCGCTTGCAGGTTTGGTTTGATAGGAATTCAACTTAGACAAACGTAACATTTCGGAAATGTAACGCGCTTGTGCCTTTTCGGTTTCAGTTAGCGGGCCGACGGCGGGGGTTCCATTCGTCAATCCTATTTTCTTCACTACTGAAGTTTCAGCAGCCAAAAAGGTATTCAGTTCTGTCTCACGTAGATCCGCTGGAGTACCACCTGCACGAGCACTCCATGCCACACCATAGGCTGCCAACAAAGCATCATCGATGGAAACTTTGACTGACACTTCTTTCATCTCGTTCTTTTTAAACAGATCCGCGAATTTACTTTCCTTTGTGGTGTCTTTGGTCGCTGGATATTTCACATCAATCTTAAGTTCAGTGTTGGGAGGGATATTCCCGCCTATCTCAGCGATAATGCCTGCACGTTGGGCTGCAATGTGGTTTACCCGCTCTAAAATTGCCTCTTCATATTCGGATTGATTTTGGCCTTGGGGTTGTGCTGGTGCGTTACCGGCTGGTGCTGCATTGTTTGCTGCTGGTGGCTGTTGTTGCCCTGGCGCGTTGTTTGGCTGTGCGACGGGTTGGATACCTTGTGGGTTTTGCGGTTGTTGTCCCCCGGGTACATTTCCTGCTTGGCCTGCTGGAGCTGGATTCGCTGCTGCTCGCTGTTGCTGTTCCATACGGGCGATGATGCTTCGAGCCACCGCTATACGATTGTCGTAAAGCCCATTAGTAATATTTCCGCGAGCATTATTGGTTCTAGTGATCTGAATAAAATTTGCTTCATTCGCAAGAATGGCTTCTTGTCGTGAAGCTAACGCCTGTAATTGCTCAAGAGTCATCGCATTTAAAGTCTGATCATTTAATGGCGCTGCTGCATCTGTCATTTGTTGAAGGGTAGCATATACTGTATTACGCGTCTGACTCTGTTGTTGTGCTGCTGCAGGCTGGATTTCTGGTGCATTTTGTGCGATTGGTTGACGCACATCAGCATGTAAGAGCTCGATATTACGCTGCTCAACAAGCCTAATGGCTCGCATGGCATCTGCGCAGTCTGCATTAGTGGGGTCCAATTGGGGGAAGCGTTGCCTAGTAGCAGCCAGCATCACACGTTGCAGGTTGGCCAATGCGGCTCGATTCACATTCCGAATAACATCCGCATTAATTTCATTGGTATTCCATTCTTCGTTTCCGAGCATAAAAGTAACTGGCATATTATTCGCTCCCGCTGCTTGCGCTTGTTGGTTCGCTTGTGGATGTTGCTGTTGTGGTGCCGGTGCTGGCTGTCTTTGTTGCTGCTCACGCTCTCTTTCTCTACGATCTACTTCTGCAGTAACTGCTACTAAGTTCGCGCGACAGACCTCTACATCATCTTGGTTGCCAATCCTTGCACGCCCATTGCCATTGAATCCATATTTTTGCTGCAATGCTTGTGAGTACGCTTCTCCCGCTGGTAAACGATTTGCATCTGACAGCTCTTGCTGACACACTCTCAAGTCTTCCGGGGACATTCTGCGCAAATCAACTTCAGCAATTTGCCCATTTACTATCATTCGGAATGGCATACATCCACCTATGTTCTAAGACTTATTACGTCTAAATTCGAGGCTATCAAGCCCGTTGACTCATTACAATACATTTGTTTGCTATTTCTATACTTTATTCGAGTTGATGTACACTTTACTACAATCACCTGCAATATGGGACAAACCCACTTATGGCCATACCCAGATTATCATCCGTAAAAGCCAAGATCATTGACCAAAATAACCCTTTGAAGGTGGCATTGGCGGCTCAGGCCATGGAAAGCCCATTGGTGCAGTTGCCCTTTTCTAAAAAGGCACTCTATATAAGTGAGCCTGCGCAGGTCAAAGAGGTTTGGCAAAACAGGCCGCATGATAAACACAACAATGCATTAGACGCCCTCATTCATAAAAATTTTACGGACAACCCGCAGCATATGGCACCATGGCAGCCCCTGCTGGCAAATTGGGCGCAGAATGACAGCCTTGAGATCATGGTCGCAAACTTGAACAAGGCGGTGGATGCGGCTTTGGATGCATGGCTAAACCGCAAAGCGTCCTTTTTGAAGCCCACATTGGATGCCCCGCTGCTAAGCAGTGAAATTTGTTTTGATATGTTGTTTGCCACGTTCTTTGGGAAAGATCCTGAGTTGGAACGGGCCATGCGCACTTGGCTTCGCAGGCTTTTGCATTATGTCAATAATGCTTGGATCGTTTCGCGTTACTGGCCTTCTGTTCATCGGCCTTTGTATTTGTATTCTTATAACAATTTGCGCCACCTGATGCATAAAAAAATTAAAAAGCCAGAAGGGTATTTGAAGCAAATTTTAGAATTGAATGAAAAGAATTCTATTTTGCATGAAGGGGCGCTGTGTGATTTCCTTTTGTGTGGTTTTTTGGCGGCGCATCAAACGTTAAGCAATTTGTTGGGTGCAGGGCTTTATCACCTTGCGCAAAGCCGTGGCTTGTTTTTACTGTTGCAGAAAGAAGCGATTGATACCTTGGGGAAAGTGGCGCCTAAGAATGAAGACTATGGCAAGCTTATGGTGGGCACCACGGTGGCGGATGAAGTGTTACGCTTGTTTCCGCCGGTGACTTGGGTGTCGCATAAATTGAAAGAAGCTTTGCAAGTGGGTGACACTTTGGTTGCCAAAGGTGCCTTTTTGTATGCAAGCCCTTATGCCATTCAACGTGATGTGAATTTTTGGCCGACGGGGGAAAATTTTGATCCTGCGGCTTCGTTTGATGATCCGGCTCGGCGTGAAAATTATTTTATGCCGTTTGCGTTTTTGCCGGGGGAAGAGGCGTTGGAAGTGATTGCTGGTACGTTTTTGACGTTTGCGTTAACGCGAATTGCGCAGACTGCGGATTTGACTTTGCCGCTGGTGAATACACCGCCGGGGCATGAGATTGATTTTGGGGTGAAGATGAAGGGGGAGACGGCGGTTCGGGTTAAGAGGATTTGAATTAAGTTGAATTGAATTTCCCCCTCATCAGCCAGGAGTAAGGCCGAAGACGGCCTAACTCCTGGCATCTTCTCCCTCAAGGGAGAAGAAAAGAATCGGAATCTGAATCGGAATCTGAATCGGCTTCTCCCCTAAGGGAGAAGATATGAAATCACACATGCGAGAAGATACGACATCATACTATTGCGGTTGCAATGGTGAGGGTTGGGGCATTGTGCCGTTTACGGGTTGTTGGGGTTGGAATGGGACGGCGCGTAAGGCGCTTAATTGGGTGCTGAGCAGCGTGGCCAATAAGGCTTCTACGCGTTCCATTTGTTGGTAACGGGCAAAGTCCATGTACAAGCGGAAAGATTCCATTTGGGCCAGTTCGCGTAATAGCGCGCTGTCGGGGGCTTGTAGCATTTGGGCGGCCCAGTTGGGATCGGTGAAACGGCGGCTGCTTTCGTCTTGTAAAACTTCCATGAAAGATTTATCTAACTTTGCAGGTGGCGTGCCTTGGGCTTGGTAACCTGAAACGAATGGCGCAAACTGCTGTGGCAAGCGTGCAGACAACATGTTCGAAAACGAATACATCGCCACAGAACTTTGTGCCACTTGGTTCAACCTTCTGCGCAACTCTTCTAATCTTGGCCCAGGCAAATCAGACACATTGCCACCTGTTAAGCCAATCATCGGCGTAAAATTAAATTCGGTTAAATTGCGGATGAGGTTGTCTGCTGCCACAAGACCCAATGGGTTTGTGTCGTCTAAGCGTGCGGCACTCAATAAATTCGCCGCATTCAAATCCGTGCCTTGCATGCCCCCTTGGGACGCACAGTTAGATGCCAATATGGGCCCAATTTCTTGGACCATACAGAACAAGGTATAATGTGTCGACAAATCGTAACTTGATGGCACCACGCTGCTTAAGCCTTCTGTATAAGAAAGCGGCATGGGGCTGCCGTTCATGGCGCCACCCAAAAGGCGTTGCACCATCACAGCATTATTTTGACCCACCAAACTGGTGGCCTTCGATGCCCCTGCCCCGCGCATCAAACTCACGCTTAACAATGGGGGCGGCGCGTACATTAACTCAGCTTGCGCAGCACGATCTTTGGCGCGCGCTTCTGCATCATAATTGATAATGGCTTGTGCCATTTCGCGGTTGGTGATGTCAGATGCGGCTGGCGCGCTTGATGTGGGTGCTGATGTGGGTGCTGTAGTGGCGACGGTACCGGCGCTACTTGCTATGCCCTGTGTCGGTGCTGTTGTGCCCGCAAATGCGCCTTGCGAAACACACACCGCCAAAACCAAACCACTCAAAACCGTCGGAAAATTTTGTCGCACTGGCTTTTCTGTTTGGCCGGAAACTGAAGGTATTTTTGAATCAACGCTTTTCATGATTTCCTGCCTCACTTAATAACCCAAATTGTAACCAGAGCTGCCATTGCTAGAGCTGCCCGAGGGTGCCGCAGTCGTGGATTGCCCTGCCGTGCCTGGCGCTGCTGTGGCAGGTGCGCTGCTTGAGCCACTGCTTGATGCATTGACCAGCAAGCTGGGTGTCACTGCATCGCCCAAATCATAACTTTGTACATAGGCTTTCCAGTTGGCTTGTTGGGTGGCGCAAAAGTTGTCGCCCGTGCCGCAGGTATAGGCCAGTGGTAAAGCAGGTGAAGGCGGTTGATACCGCTGCACATAATTTTGTTGGGCAGAGGTGATGACTGTGACAAAACTGGGATCCAGCGGGGTGGCGTCCTCAGCGGGTGGGGTGAGATTGGTTAAGGAGACCACAGGTGGAGGACTCGTGGGAAGCCCCGTTGATGCGAGCACTGCGCCACACACCGCAAACGCAATCAAAGCCCAACGCTTGCTCAGAAAATTGAAACGGCGTTTAAGTAACATCGCTTGCCTCCAAGGCCTTCACGACCAAAGAAATTCGTTCCGGCGCAAACACGCGCGCCAACAACTGCATCCGCTCGAAGGCCATGTTGCGACCTAAGAACAATTTTGCTTCTCTGCCATCTGGTTTTTTAGATTTTTCTTCGGCATAAGTAATAAGCTTAGCAGCCAAACCTTGCTTTGCTGCGTCCATGCTCTGCAATATGCGAAAGCATCGACTCGACTTTACGTTGGTGACTATGCTCAAGAGCGCATCTTCGTGCGCCATTTCGGAATCGGAATTCAGGTGGTCTAAAGATTCGCCCAGCACATCCAATGAGGCTTCTACTTTGTCGTCGCCGTCGACAGTCCAATAATCTACGGTTTCCATGGAAGTGACGATGCGGTATAGCACCCGCTTGTCAAAGTCTCGCCAGAACTGGTGAGTGGCCTCAAGCCTTAAATCTACCATGCGTGCATATCCTTTTTTTCAGCGCTTTATCCTAGCATAAACCTAAGTCTAGCGACTTTCTAGCGCTTAACGTGGCCCCAAGAGCGATGGTTTGGGTACCGTGGCATTTACAGGTTGCTGCGGTTGGAAAGGCTTGGCTTGTATCGCGCTCAACTGCGTGCTCACCAAGGTTGCCAACAAGGCTTCTAAACGTTCAGATTGCTGATATTGTTGGTATTCCATGTACAGGCGGTATGCCCTCATGTTGGCCAGTTCACGCACGACTGCGCTATTGGGTGCCTGTAACATTTGCGCCACCCAATTGGGATCAGTAAAACGGCGGGTGCTTTCATCTTGCATGGCTTCCAGGAAAGTACTGCTTAATTTTGCTGGCGGTGTGCCCTGTGCTTGATACCCTGAAATAAACGGCCCGTACTGTTGCGGCATGCGTGCCGACAACATGTTAGAAAGTGAATACATTGCCACAGAACTTTGCGCCACTTGGTTTAAGCGTCTGCGCAGTTCTTCCAACCTTGGCCCTGGCAAGTCAGACACATTGCCACCCGTCAAACCTATCATCTGTGAAAAGTTGAATTCGGTGAGATTGCGAATGAGGTTGTCTACAGCGACAAAATCCAGTGGGTTTTGATCGTCAATGCGTGTGACGCCCAATAAATTGCCTGCATTTAAATCGCCGCTTTCCATACCACCTTGTGAAGTACAGTTTGATGCCACAATGGGCCCCAACTCTTGCCCAGAGCAGAACAAGGTATAATGTGTTGCCAAATCGTAACTTGTTGGCACCACGCTGTTGATGCTTTCTGTGTAAGTAAGTGGCATGGGGCTGCCGCCGATAGAGCCCGCTAATAACCGTTGCACAATGGCCGCATTGTTTTGGGTAACCAAAGCGGATGCACTGAGCATTTCTTGCCCACGCTGTAAACCCACGCTCAACAAAGGTGGCGGTGCATAGCCCAACTCTGCTTCATAAGCCCTGTCGTTGGCGATGGCTTGTGCTTTGTAATTGATGATGGCCTGAGCTTCTTCACGGTGCGTGATGTCGTTGCTGCTGGCCGGCGCGGGGGTGACAGGGGTGGGAGTGGGAGCCAGTGCAGGCGCGGGAGCAGGAGTAGGCTCTGGTGCCGGAGCTGGTGCAGGAGGGGTTGGGGTGGGCACTGGTGTCGGAGTTGGGGTTGGCGTCGGAGTTGGGTTAGGCGCTGTTCCTGTGCCTGACGACCCGCTCCCTGAAGGAAGCTCACGAATGCATACCTGTCTACCGGCAATTTGGTCATACCTACATTTTACAATCTCTATTTCGCCATAACAAAATGGCACATAAATGCTTCCCAGCACCCCGATGTAGCCAATGGCCAAACCTTTGATTGTTTTACTTCTGTTCATCGCTTCTCACCCACACTTCAAAGTCAGCATTTTGATAGGCAGCCCCTTGACCTTGACTGCGGGGCAGCACCAAATAATTCACTTTCATAAGTTGCATCAATTGTTCCAAACTGCCCTGCCCTAAAATCCCTGTGGTGTTTGCAACAATGGCATTTTTGTCATCTGAAGAAAGTTCTTTGTCTGTCAATTTGAAAAATTGTAACAGACTCTCTTGACGATTGAATGTGGAATTGATGTCCTTAAACGGTGGCAACACATTTTCCCAACCTAAAAATACGGCATCATTCAAAGGCATGTGTGAAGACACTGTGGCCAATGTTGCAGGACGGCCTGATTTTTGCGAATCGCCCATCACCCAGGCCACCACATCCCTTTCATTTTTTTCTTTGTCATATAACCATGGGGCATTCCAACGCACCAAGCCTGCCAAGGGTAAGGCGAAGAAAGCCAGCACCACAACACGTCTGTAAGTTTCTTTGGTAAAAATTTCATCCACGGTGACTTGATTCAAAACCGCCAGCAATAAAAGACAAAATGCACTGCCTTCAAATCCCATTGGCATTTTGGGAAAGGCCAAGATGATCATTAAAAACGCCACCAAATAATTCAGTGGCGTGCCCTGGTATAAAACAGACAAAAACAATTTGGCTGCACGCGGTAACATTAAAGCCAAGCTCAGCACCAATAAACGCCCGGGTGCCAACAACAAGATTAAAGGTGAATCGAACCACAAACCGATCATGTGCAACAATACACCCAGGCAGCCCACTGCAATGCCTTCTTTTTCCATTTGCTGCAAAGGCAAACCTGATTGTTTAATGCTTATTAAAATGGCCAACACGAAAGCCACCAATGCGGCCACATTCCAATACCAAAAATCAGACAACAAAGGGTTGATTGCAGTGATGGCTTTTAAGTGCATCACATTGTGTGGCAATTCTGGTAAATAAGAATGGATTTGAAAGCCTTCGTAACCAAAAATTAAAACAAACACCAAGCACACGGCAATGCGCGCCACGCGGTACGGCAACAGGCCCAATGCGGTTAAAATCACGCCCAAGCCCAAAAGCAATTTATTGAAGTGATACAAGCCCTGTGTTTGCGCCAACAAGAAAGGATCAAATGCCCACACGGGAAACACAAAGGCGAATAAAACGGTGAACAGGCCCCCTTCTTGGGTGTGGGTGATTTTTTTGCCCACCAAATAAAAACCCGAAAACAAAAAGAGGATCTGCAAGCCCAAACCAATCCAATCGGGATTAAAATCCATGCCCATGTGTATGGCGTGCCCATACAAAACCAAGGCAACAAAGACTGCTGCCAATGCCAATGAGGCTTTAAGCCATTTCTCTGTCAATAAAATCACCTTGGTAGAGCCTCATACAGGTTGATATACATGAAAGCATAGACCAGGGAGGTGCTCGGGGTTAGGGCTTGCTTTTAACGGGCATTTCAGGTGTGATGAATCTAAGGCGAATAACTCATGAACTATGGGTAGTGGTATGGGGCAAGATCTCCTACACTTTCCGTTAAAGGTGCGCTAAAAAGCTGGAGGAAATGTGGGATTTTGGAGTGGCATGGGGAAACTTGCAGGCGGCATCTACGATGTGCGCGCAGACAAATGGATTGGCCTAGGCTATCTGAAGAACTCGCTTTCTCGCTCAACCCGCATTTTTGAAGAAGTCCTTATCCCCGGCGAAGCCACCAAAACTGAAACTTTCGATGAAGCCATGAAAGAACATGGCGTGTCTGAACAAGAATTGGCCGACCAAATCAACAAATTTACCCGTCTGTTCTGGTTCTACTCATTTTTTACCATTGGTTTAATCAGTTACACAGTGGCCCAGGCTTTTAATGCAGTGTGGTTTGGGGTGGTGATGGGCCTTGCCCTCACCTTTTTCATTGGGGCCCATATGTTCCGCTATCACTATTGGCGCTATTTGCTGATGAAGCGTGAACTGGGTTTAACTCCTAAAGATTGGTTGCGGGATTTGATGGGGCAAAATCGTGAATAAAAAACTGCTGTTGATCCTATTATTGTTCCCTACCCTATTGCTGGCCAACACTTACGATCCAAACGCCGTCACTTCCAGTACTTTCTTTAATCTGACTGCCTCTGACAAATCCTTGCAAATGCTGGCCGTATTGTTTGGTGATGTGGGCGGCCTTCTGCCTTCTTCTTATTACAGTGTGATCGGGGCCATGTTTGGGGTGTTCAACAAAACCGTTTTGGTATTGGGCACCATCGTGATGTTTTATACCTTGGTGATTTCCACTATTAACACGGCTCAAGAAGGCGAGTTGATGGGGAAAAAATGGTCATCGACCTGGATCCCCCTTCGTACCATAAGTGGTGTGGGGCTTTTGGTGCCCATGGCCTCAGGTTATTCCATGATTCAAGTGTTGACGATGTGGGTGGTGGTGCAAGGCGCAGGCGCTGCCGACCTCATGTGGCAAACCGTGTTGGATTATTATGCCGCCGTCAGTTCGGGGCAATCCACCGGCGTAAACAACGTGCCACAGCTGACCCTCAACTCCCCGGATCAATTTCAAACCGATATTACCTCAGCGATATCGTGTGAAGTGTTTTTTGACGCTTGGTCACGCAACCGTCTAGACAAAAATGGCAACCCTTGCTGCTTTCGCTCGCGCTGGGAATTTCACAGAAGCAATACATTTTGGGCGAACAATTGGCTCAGTTGGGTATCATCGCCCGTAGGGCCTACGGGTTATCAAACCCAATCTCTGTCCTATCAGGTGGATGGTAACGGCAATAAAAATCCGATTAACCAAGATATCTGCGGCACCTTTACTTTCAATCCCCCTCAGGCCTATGACAAATCGGGGACTTCGCTTTTGACATCCTCTGATTTAAAGTCCATTGCACAAGCACAACAGGCAGGCTGGAACGCGGCATACAGCATTATAAAAGGCGTCTTGGAGCCTGCCATGAAAACGGCACAAGCCGCAGCCATACCATTGGCTGGCCCAAATGTCACAGGCGTGTACCAGCCCACCTATAGTGCGGTACAAAATCAAATTTTAACTTATATGGCAAGCGGCGCGAATGGCCCCCTGACCGATGCAGTGACCGCCTACAACAAACAAATTTCTGCGGTTTACCCCAATTTAAGCACCGCGCAAAACGCCAGCACCAATGGGCAAAATTGGACTGATATGGCCGCCATGACCGGCTGGATGGACGCAGGCGGTTGGTATTTTTACCTTGCCAACGCCAACTCTAACTCTGCTGTCGCTGAATCCGTTCAAGCCAACCCTACTTTCACGGGTGTGGGTGTCAATGCCTCTAATCTGGCAGTCAATTGGGATGTGCTGTCTTCAGGCTTCTATGAAGATGCCTGCGACGACATTCAACGCCCCCCCTCAGGTATTCCAGCCCAAGACGTGAAGCTGTGCCCTGACAGCGCAGGCACGCCCTACCCTTCAGGCGAAAGCTATGACTGGACGGGTGAAGTGGGTTCGCCTTATGCCCGTGGCTTCATCAACTTCTCTGTGCTTTACCAACAAATGACAGGGGCCCTTTCGCAATCAATGCAAGACAATGGCACAGCATCTGGTTCCACATCTTTGCGTATGACAACCGATTTGCCTCAAGACACCACCACAAAAGACTTTTTCAGAAAAGGGATCTTTTCGTTGGGTAATGGCATCGTGACATTTATGATTGGGATCATTAATAACAACCAATCGCCTGAAAGCCTTTTGGCGCAAGATCCCATCGTGAACATTGCCGCAGCCGGCCACAGGCTGTTGGTGGGGATGGAAACTGCGTTTGTCGTGACCTCAATTTGGATGATGGGCGCCGCTGCCGTCAGCGGGCTTATCACCCTAGGACTCATGAACAGTTTGGTTGCAGCCATCATGACTGTGGTGTTGTTCGTGGGGCCTGTGTTGTTGGCCTTTATGTTGTTGGTGTGGGCTGCGGCTTCCACCATGACTTATTATTTGCCGATGATCCCTTATATCTTGTTCCTCTTCGGTAGCATCGGTTGGATTGTGGGCGTGTTGGAATCCATGGTAGCAGCCCCATTGGTGGCGCTGGGTTTGGTAGTGCCTTCACAAGATGAACTGGGGCGAGCCGGCCACGCCATCATGTTGGTCACCAATATATTCATGCGCCCCACGCTGATGGTGGTGGGTTTGGTGTGTGCGGTGTTCATGGTGCGCATTGCTGTTTACATGTTGAACGTGAGCTTCCAAACGGTGCTTGAGGTAAACGCAGGCGGGATCACCTTGTTTGGTACCTTTGCGGTGATGGCCATGTATTTTGCCCTGCTGATGCAAGTGTGCCAAAAATCCTTCTCTTTGATTCATGAAATCCCAGACAAAGTGTTGCGTTGGATTGGTCACCATGGCCAAGAACAAT
>Ga0207004_1151_pt1 | contig 15072 bp, 10 predicted proteins | sample Alteio_BWMinCont_86_FD_153468 | JGI IMG/M metagenome (GOLD analysis project Ga0207004, IMG submission 153468) | Enriched cells from forest soil in Barre Woods Harvard Forest LTER site, Petersham, Massachusetts, United States -... | ecosystem: Environmental > Terrestrial > Soil > Temperate forest >...
ATTGAACAGGTTAAGCAGATTAGGGATTGTCAAGTTAAATCCGGCAGCCGCGCTGAATTAGCACGGGACTTATTTATACTCTCTTTTTATTTATGCGGTATGAATGCTGTAGATATTTATTATTTACGACAAAAAAATATTACTAAACGAGGCCGCATAGAATATAACCGAGCTAAAACACGTACACGGAGAAAAGACGGAGCCTTTATCAGCATTAAACTGATTGATGAGGCAAAACCAATTTTAAGAAAGTACATAGGGAGCTTTGCCGAAAGATATAAAAACTACGATGGCTTAGACACAGCATTAAGTGCCGGAATGCAACAATTGCGCAAACTTACAGAAATAAAAGATATCACATTTTACTGGGCCAGACATACTTTTGCAAACACCGCTCGCAACGATTGTCGTATGAGCATGGACGACGTGGCGTTAGCACTCAATCATATTGATGAAGGTCATCGTACTACAGATATTTACATTGCTAAGGATTGGAAGATTGTGGATGAGGTGCAGGAAAAGGTAGTGGGAATGCTTAAATGATATCAATTAGTGATTCAACAAACTAGTTGTCTTCATCGCATAGATAATGTTCAGCTATCTTTCGTTAAATACACAGATTAAAGACCAGAAAGTCAGTTAACAAATTTTAAGTTGAAAGAATTAGAGCGATCACTGAAAATTCTCAGTTAGGTTAATGCAAGTTTTGTGAAATATTATAATAGGTTACTTTCATAATCTACCTCCAAGACGATAGCTTAGTTTTTTCAATCCTTGTAAAATCAATACCAATATGGACAAAATGACATATAGTCGGTACGATTGGATGACACATAAACCAAATGTGTTGTTTTGGCATATCGACATCTAAGGTTATTGTTCTGACAGTTAAATAATTATAGTAACCATAATAACCACCAAAGTATTCGTTAAAAGAATATATTTAATCATCCCCAAACCGAGGTTGGCACATTAAATGCCTATGTAAGTGTAGCTTAGCAAGAGTGAGGCTCATAAATTGTTAGTGCTGATTTATGGGACATCCGATAGCCAATAATTAATAATAAGGCTTTAATAATAAACGCCATTTGAATAAGTAGCTAATCGTCAGACCTCCCTTCTTTAGCAATGACCGCATTTTTGCCGGGCAATTATTTACGCTGCTGAATGGTTCAGTAGTTTATTAAAGAAAGGAGACCATATTATGGCGATTATTACCAAACAAGAATTAAAAACATTTTCTGCAAACCTCGCATCTTCCACTAGGTCGGCTTACCTCAACAAAACATTTAGCCTTAGCGAGGCTAAATCTAAGTCAATAAAGACGATTTTTTTATCACATAGCCATAGCGACAAAGATTTAATAGAGCCAGCTATCACATTACTTAAAAGTGTAGGTGTGAATGTATATGTGGATTGGAAAGACAGTTCTATGCCTGCCATTACCAACGCCGTTACGGCAGAAAAGATTAAAGATAACATTCGTAAACATGACCGATTTATTTTATTAGCTTCTCCGGCAGCCATAAAATCAAATTGGGTAAATTGGGAATTGGGGTTCGGCGATGCGCATAAATACCTGCCAAATATTGCTTTGTTTCCTGTTGTGGAAAATACCAATGATTGGAAGGATGCCGAGTACTTGCGCATTTACCCTTATATCGAAAGGGTCGCAAGTTACAGGAATTACCAATTCGTTTACGATTACTATGTCGTAAACCCCGATGGAAATAAAACAGATTTAAAAACTTGGCTAACCCGATAAGTATGAAACCAGAACATAAAGCATTTTACAAAGATGTAATCAAAGAATTGGAAACAGGTTCGTTGGCAATTTTTGCTGGTGCCGGTTTGTCGGTTGCGGCTGGACATGTAAATTGGAAGCAGTTATTAAAAGATATTACTGAAGATCTTGGGCTAAATTATAACAAAGAAACCGACCTAATTGCCATAGCTCAATACAATACCAATAAAATTGGTAATAGAAGTGTCATCAACAGGAAAATCATTGATGAGTTCAATAAGGATATTGAACATACCGAAAATCACGAAATACTCTCGCGATTGCCTATATATTCTTACTGGACTACCAATTACGACAATCTTATTGAAAAAGCACTGGAGCAACGTAAACGTATCCCTGATGTAAAACATAGTGTTTCTCAATTACCCTACCCGAAACCTCGCCGGGATGCAATTGTGTATAAGATGCATGGTGATGCCACGATACCTGAAGAAGCGGTAATTACCAAAGACGATTATGAGCGCTATCCAGTGGACAAGGCCGGATTTCTTACCGCCTTAAACAGTGAACTCTTATCGAAGTTATTTGTGTTTATCGGCTTTAGCTTTACAGACCCGAATTTGGACTATATATTAAGCCGGGTCAGAATTCAGATGAAAGGTGCACATCGGCATCACTATCATTTTGTAAGAAGAGTGTCGAAAGCCGATTACAAACCGGAGGAAATGGCTGATTTTGAGTTTGACCGTCGTAAGCAGGAGCTTTTCGTGACTGACCTTAGCCGCTTTGGCTTACAACCTGTGTTTGTAGATACTTACGAAGAAATCACGGATATTTTACGAGAAATAGAATCTGAATTTAAACGAAAAACGGTTTTCATTTCAGGTAGTGCTGAACAATATGGAAGCTTTACGCCCCAAGAAGCACAGGGTTTTATACACAAACTAAGTGCCTCGTTAGTCGGTGAAGGACTACGGATCGTTAATGGATTTGGCTGGGGCGTTGGGAGCGCGGTTATTAACGGTGCTTTATCCAAAATCTACGATAAGCCCGAAAAATATTCACGGGAGCAACTCATCGTAAAACCTTTCCCGCAGTTTGCGACCGGTGGCAAAACGCTGGAAACACTTTGGTCGGACTACAGGCAAGATATGATTAGTTATGCCGGCATCGCTGTTATCATTTTTGGTAACAAGAAAAATGCGGATACAGGCCAGATCGTACCTGCTCAAGGAGTGTATAAGGAATATGAAATAGCAAAGGCAAAGAACCTATTTGTTATTCCAGTATTTACCACCGGGTCAATGGCAAAGCAGATCTACGAGGAATTGGAAGTCGATAATTTCGGTCTTAAAACCGACAGTGAATTATTTAAACTGATGAACCAGTTAAAGACAATAACAAATGAAGACGAGATTATTAGACAAATTCTACAAATTGTTAAATTATTAAACGTGTAACGTAATGGGAAGAAAAATATTCATTACTTATAAATATGGAGATACAAACGTTAGAGCTTTGCCTGGTATCTTTTATACCAAAGTACGAGACTACGTTACTGCTTTGCAAGCCAAGATTGATAAAGAAGATCACATTAACAAAGGAGAGTTAGACGGAGAATCTTTGGAACAGTTTGAGGATGAAATGATTGCTTCAAGTCTTCGAAATAAGATCTACGATAGTAGTATTACGATTGTATTGATATCGCCGAATATGAAAACGGCTGACGCAGAGAAAGATCAATGGATACCTTGGGAGATATCTTATTCATTGAAGGAGCACTCGAGAAATGGGCGGACAAGCCTGTCCAATGCGTTGTTGGCAATAGTCCTACCAGATATATTAGGCAGCTATAGTTATTTTATGACTTCAAACCCGACTTGCAACAGCATTACTTATCATACAAACACGCTTTTTACAATCCTTGCAAGAAATATGTTCAATATCAAAGAACCGGTCACCAGGGAATGCAGCGGGACTACTATTCACGAGGGTTATCATTCCTACGCGCATACTGTAAAATGGGATGATTTTGTCGGGAGCATTGATCATTACTTAGACATCGCTTCAGGCATTAATGGAAATATCGATAATTATAACATAGTGAAAACCATAGGCTAAATTATGTCCTTATGCTTTTGGGTTTTTCCTATGCAGATGTAAGTAATTTTCGGGTGAATGTAATTAGTAAAAGCCGGCGTTATTAATAAGATAACACCGGCTTTTATTACTCTTCTATAACTATAAAAATACTTTATCAATCCTTTTTTGCCACTTTTATTATTTCAGCATGATGGAAAATCTAAAATTTTTAGTTTTTCCATTCTTATTGTGTTGGCTAATAGGTATATTAGTACTCTAAAACCTTATTATGACTTTCGACGAATATCAAAAAAACGCTATCGGAACTCGGCAGACTTATAATTCTAAAGATCAAGAAAATTATTTCTTAGGTTATCTTGGTTTAGCCGGTGAAGCTGGTTCTGTTTTAACAACATTAAAAAAGAAATTACGGGATGGCGATGGTTTTGGGACCTTCGAAGAAAGGTTGGCTGAGGAATTAGGAGATGTGTTGTGGTATATTTCAGCTATTGCTTCGCATAACAATTTAACTTTAGATGAAATCGCTCAACTAAACCTTAGTAAAACAGTTGATCGGTTTGACGAAATGGATTTACTAAATATTCCACGTCTAGATAAGAATTATATTGAGCAATTTCCGGATACTTTCGTTGTTGAATTTATTGAGGAGCCTGCTGGTAATGATTTGATGCACGTTAAAATGAATTGGCTGAAAGAAAGCGGGGCAACAAAATTAGGAGATCCCTTAACAGATAATTCCAAGACTCCAAACAACTATCGATATCACGACGTCTTTCATCTTGGCCATATAGCTTTTTTGGGCTGGTCACCGGTAATGCGCGATTTGATGGGATTAAAACGTCGTAGTGATGCAATAACCCTGGACGCTGAAGACCGGGGAAGGCCACAAGTTGCCGAAGAAGCGGTTACCCTAATTGTCTATAATTATGCAAAAGGGAATAAAATGTTGAAGGAGAGCGATCGGATTGATACTGATTTGCTCAATACAATAAAACAACTGCTAATAGATTTGGAGGTGTCGGTAGTAACTTCGTTTCAGTGGGAGAAAACAATTATCGGCTCATACAAAGTTTTTCATGATGTACTGATGAACAAGGGTGGAAAAGTAGAGGTTTCACCTAAAAACAGAACTTTAAAATATCTTGGCAAATAAAGTCTAATATGCCCATAAAACATTTTATCAAACTTAGCAAACCTAAACGATCAGCTGTTTATAATACCTATTGGCATTTCGCAAGTAAACGTCAACAGGTATTTAATAATAGGAATGAAAACCCAACCGGGCCATGGACGAATGACCCAATTATAAGCAAACATCGCTTTACAAATATTTTCAGAGCTTCTGATCGTGTAAGCCAGTTTCTCATCAATTTACAATATAAAGAACAAGACGTAAAAGAGATTTTCTTTAAAACGATGTTGTTTAAGATTTTCAACAAAATCGACACCTATACTTTTTTAGAAGAAGAACTCGGTCAGATAAAATATATCGACTTTGACTTTAAACAGTACGATCAATTATTGAGATGGAGAATGGAAGAAGGCAAAACTATCTATTCTGCAGCATATATTATGCCTTCAGCAGGAAGTGTCTTCGGATATAAACAAAAACATTCTAATCACCTGGCATTATTGCATCAAATGATGCAAACTAAATTTTATGATCGCCTTCAGGATGCAAATAGTCTGGAGGAGGTTTACCAAATGTTTTTATCATGTCCGTCATTTGGAACATTTTTAGCTTTTCAATACACCATTGATATTAACTATAGTTCAATTATCAATTTTTCAGAAATGGATTTTGTGGTGGCTGGACCCGGCGCGATCAATGGAATTTCCAAGTGCTTCGATTCGTTTGGGGATTACAGCCATGCAGATATTATCCGGTTAATGGCCGACGATCAGGAAAAAGAGTTTCAAAGGCTCGAAATCGAACATCCCAAGCTATGGGGGCGTGAACTCCAGTTGATTGATTGCCAAAATCTGTTCTGCGAAGTTGATAAATACCTACGTGGAACTCATCCAGAATTATCCGCGGGCTCTGGTAGATCCCGAATTAAACAGCTGTATGCGGCTAACCATTCACCGCTTAAATTTTTCTTCCCGCCAAAGTGGAACATCAATAACAAAATCAAAGAAACATGGCAGAGAACAGTAACAGAAGGCATCTTTTCATAAGTCACCATCACCAGGATGATGCTGAAGTCAGCAAATTACAAAATCTATTATCGGGTCGCGGGTATGACGTTAGAAATAGCTCGGTAAGAATGAAGCCTGAAAATCAGCGCCGTATGGAGGAGAAACGTGTCAGCGATAAAACGATAGAGCGTATTTTAAGAATGAAAATTTCCTGGGCCAGCACCGTCGTTGTACTCATTGGCAAAGACACTCACGAACGAAAATGGGTGAATTGGGAAATCAACAAAGCGAATGAGCAGGGAAAAAGGATTGTGGGCGTTTTTGTGCGCGGTGGTACAGAAGCAGATATTCCGCCAAGTCTGGAGAAATATGGATCAGCAATTGTAAACTGGAATACGGACAGTATTATATCTGCAATTGATGGTCAAAATGATTTCCAAAATCCGGATGGTACAAACCGGCAAGGACCTAATTCTGGTACAACTTCAACCTGCTAATATGGCTAAGCCCGAATTATATATGTATGTAGTTGACCGTGATTTTGGGTTCGCACCGAACCCGTTTCACGGCTATTGTACCTTGGCTACCTGTAAGCCTGGCATACGCAGCACAGCGCAAGTTAACGATTGGGTAATTGGTGTCGGCGGCGGGCGATTAAAGTCAACAGGGAAATGTGTCTTCGCTATGAAGGTTACCAAAAAAACCGATTATAACAACTATTGGAGCAACCCCGAATTCAGAGACAAGCGCCCAGTTAGGAATGGCAGTAAAAAAATGTTGATTGGTGATAATATCTATCATTTTGATGATGATCAAAAGAGTTGGCTGCAAGCGCATTCTCACCATAGTATGGCTGATGGCACCACCAATCAAGCTAATTTGGAACGGGATACAACCTCGAATAAAGTTTTAATATCACGTCATTTCTATTACTTTGGAAACACGGCACCAGTAATCCCTTCAGATTTGCTTGACGAAATTGGTTACGAAAATAAGGTCGGACACCGAAAGTTTCCATTAAATACCGCGCAAAAGTTAATTGACTGGATAGAAAAAGAGTATGGTGAGCAACGTAATTTGATGTTGGGCGACCCTTTCAATTTCGACAAAAGTGAAGCACATTACTCGGTAGCAAATAATAAAGTAACGGTTTAGGAATTTAGATGATCTTTAAGCAGCGTCTTAAATACGGACATATACGCGTAGTCTTTTAAAAGCTTTTCATCGGAGCTGTCTTGACTGTCATATATCAAACGGGAAGCACCGCCCGTGCTGCCAACTGGAAGCAATAGTGCATGGGGTTGATAATGTTTAAAAAGCTCAAATTCATCTTCCACTCCTTTCATGCCCCCAATAAAAATCCCGGCGCTGAATTTATTTTCCGTAAACATTTGCTCACGCAATTTTTTTAAGCTGTCTTCTTGAGTTTCTGCAGAATCTACTAATATCACATTTCCGAAAGCGGAATTGTCGTCAATAAATTCTTGCTGATAAAAATTGGATAAATAGAGTGTCACCCGATCATGTACGTTAATGTCCATTGTCGTTAGGACGTACCGGATCAATGGCGTTATGGCAGGATGGCCACCCCAAACTAAATTTGTGTAAGGAATGACTACCGTAGCCAATGCTCTCACCGCATCTCTGATTGCGAATAGGTCGGCTGTTTCAAAATACTTTGAATCTTTTTGATTGGGTATGCTTGCAGATAAAAAAATCATTTCAAAATGAATTGAATAACGTATCTAAATCAGTGACCTTTACTGCCTTTACTGGCAAATATACGTCAAGCCAGGCTAAATGTGCTTGCCATTTTTCTCGAATATTGCGATGATCGTAAACAATATAGACAGCCGTCGACTTCGATTCTCGAATTTTTTTTACCAACTCTTCACTTTGATTATAGGTGAATGCATGTGGTACCCCAACCGTTGGGATCACAGAAACTTCTTCGCCGGATTTTTTATGAAGGGTAATAAATTTTTCAGGTTGCAGCACGGGTGAAAAGCCATACGCCAATGCTGCGCTCATAAACTCTTTGATGATATTATCCTGCCGGGCGGCTAAACTACGAGCACGCAATGCTTCTACATCGCTAGTAATGGCGCTAATAACATCATCCGTCATTGACGTGTTTGCTGACGTGTAATTGCCGGCAACAAAATCACTATCTTTTAGATATTTGGGGAAACAAAGGCTTGACATGTCATCTATCGTATGACCGGGCCAAATCAGCTGGAGGATGCCTATGGACATTGCCGAAGCTTTTGCAAGCTCTTCCCGAGTCCATTCACTACCAAGAAAACCAGGCGTATGCAGTAGCACTACAATATCGGTATCTACCAAACGATGCCACAATTCTTCCTGGAATGGTTCGCCGGGACGGATACTATGGGTATCTAAAAAAACGTCAAATCCAGAAGCGTCCAAATGCTCGTACAACTGAATTGCTACAGATCTACTTTCAATTCTCCTATAACTTATAAATAAACGACGAGAAAGCCTTAATAGACTAAGCGCCTCCATTATTCTACCGACGAGAGCTTCGATATTACCTTGGTTAGCTAGTTCAAACCCGTTGATGCCTCTGATCAGAAGTGGGATTGCGTTATTAAAGGTATTTAATGACTCAACTACTGGTAATATGAAAACTGCTTCTGTCAGTAAAAAATTTAATTCGCTCAAATCTTCTTGTTTAATGCTATTTCCAAAATATAAACAAACGGTTGGTGAGTTGCCTTTGTATTGTTCAAAGTTGTTCCTGTCAATAAATGCAATATTCGCTATATTGATACCGAGATCTTTTACGCGTTCTAAAAAAATAAGCTTTATCTCGCGGATATGTGGGTTGGTGTCTCCCAGCACGATAAATTGATATTTTGAATGACTCGCCATTGTTGAAATATTACTTCTACTATTATACGAAATTAAGGCTTCGCACCATTTAACCAAGGCTCATAACCGACATGTTTTGAGACACTGGCATGAACATAAAGTGAACCGTCCACTCCGCCTGTGAGTACAATATAATTATATCCCGGTTCCCAAGGTATTCATTTCGAGTGCGAACCGCTCGAAATGAATATTAAAGCAAACATTAAGTAAATAGGATGGGAAACAATGTTTCAAAGAGCCGGTCAAACTGCTTATCCTCTTCAACTCTTTTGGCATTAGCTGTTTGTATTTTTCTTCTAAAGCTATCAATGCTATTCATTTGATCAAAAAGATTGTAAACCTCCAGTGCCCGGATAAAAAGACGACGGTACTGGGCGTAATTTTCCAATGCCAGGTGGACGACCTGTATCATTTTGTTATAGTTATAGGAAATGATCCGATTAAATTGGAAGCTATATAAGATTAGGATTGGTTTTATTACATGGCTGATCTTCAAACGGTCCTCGGGGTTGCGTACCTTGTAGTATGTGTAGCAAAGCAAGATATTTTCTAGCTCTTGCTTTGATAATGCAGCCGTATTGTCCAAGTGTCCTTGAAAATAGCTATCATCTTCCTTGTTTGGCCGATACCCCCTTAAAAATAAAAGCTCTGTAAAATTAACCTTATGTTCACTGTGCTCAATAATTTCCATTAACGCTGTCCGACCATTCCGATCTTTTCCGTGTAAATCGTAATGCAGCACATGAATCTCCAGTAATACTTTTACGACCCCATAATCGCGGCTGAAATGGCTTAAAATGTGGTTGATGAAAGGCTGTTCTGCTGGGGCGTAGAGTGCATTGATCGTTTCCTCCAATTCCTGATTAAGATACTGTACACCATTTTTTTCGAGCTGGTTGAATTTAGTTGCCATGTAGGCGTGGTGTATGGTCGCACCTTTAAGGTAGCGATTGATATCATAAACAAAGACGTCTATAAAATTGCGCTCGTTCTCCGGCAGCAAAATTTTTCTTTTTACTCTGCCTGGGACAGTTGTTACATACGTCTGTTCTACAGGAGTGCCTAAATCGACACCCGGTTCAAAAGCTTCATTATTAATAATCAAGTCCAACAAATGATTGGCAACCTGCCATTCTGATGGGTTACCATGTGTTAACGTGCGAAAGGCATTTTCACCGCCGTACTGAAGCCAAAGTTCTGTAAACGCATGATTTTCTTCTTTCTCAAGGATTTGTCCAAGGTATTCCTCCCATTCTCTGATGGTCCCATTTTGCAATAAAATCAATAGGAGCGCTTCTTGTAATAAAAGACTTGTTTTGGCCAATTTCTGTATCAGCTGCCAGCGTCGGTAATTGCCGCTATTGTTCTCCCAGGCCAGTTTAAAAGCGGAGAAAATAGTATCGTTATTAAAGCGCTGGCGTCCGGTTGCAACAATAAAAAATATGTGCCAACTTGTCTCAGGTGTTGGTGTATACATATTGGCGATGATTTCTTTTACATCGTCGCTTTTCAGTACTTCCCCACGACCGATACGCCCTCTCAATTCAGGGAGATATTTATTTAGAAAAGTATCGGATTTTGCATAATATTTGACAATATCATCGTGTAATTCATTGTTTCGCGTTTTACTGATGTGTTTTAAATTGCTAAACACGGTAAAGATGGAGATGATGTTCGACTCATAAATGATTTGTAATAAATCGTCTATAATGCCGAAATCTTCCGTGCGCTGAACTTCCTGCACAATAAAGAACGCGGCTATATACTCAACAAAACGGTTATATTTGAATCTGTATCCTTTAAATGCTTCCGTTTCATTGATGATGATCTGTTCAGAAATTAGTTGCTGGAGGATTTTATCATCTGATGCAGCCAGCTCGGGGGATACTTTTCTGACCAATTGGTTGAACTGCCCACGGGTTAATAAAGTAGTTTTGTTCTTGAGTAATTCAAATGCCATTTCACCCATCACGCGGTAAAATGTCGCAACATTAAAGTGCGGAATTGCATGTTTACCGATGAGTTGTTCTTTTTTATCAAAAAAACTGCTCATAATATTCCCTTCCCAGATATCGGTCACGCTGATATCGCCTTCGAAATGGTTGGCCTCAGAAAATATCTCGAGATTAATCGGGACCGACAGAATATGCACAGTTTCCGGGCTTAGATTATGTGAGATCGAATAATCGTATGCGTGTTCATACCTTTCTAACGCATGTTGGAACTCTGTGCTGTTAAAACTACTGATTAGTTTGCGGAATTCTGCCAGCGCTTCTTGTCCTTCGAATACAGTTTCCCAGTCACGCCAGTAGTCCTCCCGAATGGTGAAAGCGACCATGATGGGGTACATGGCCAACTTCAGAATCGCTGCTTCCTCATTAAGAAGGTCAATAAACCTAAGGAGCTCCTTGATCTCTTTACGTTTTTCAATCTGCTGCACTTGCGGCGTTTCATCAAGCGAATCGATGATAAAAAGAATCGGCTTGTTAATCGCTAATAGTTCCTTGATCCCATGTTCCGGATAACCCAACTGCGAAAAAAAAGTCGGTAAAGCTTTTCCCAAATTCGTCATATTGGCCGTTACGCAGAGGCAATAGGCAAAATTGGTATTAGAAGTGAGATTTACGGAAAGTGTGGTTTTCCCGGAGCCTGAAAAGTCACGGATCATAATCACCTGACGTGCGTTATCCTTTCTGACTTTAAATCGTAAATAATGCGGTTTTACCGTTTCAGCAAGCTTTTTAATCTGTTTATCGACATTACGCTCAATAAATATCTTTTCATGAAATTTGTGTTTAAAACGCCTTAGGAAAGGTGCAGACAGGCGTTTGGTCAAGGAGCTGTACCGTTCTTCGATCATGCGGTTGTCTTCAATGGATCTGCTGATCTGTTCATAAGATATGGTTTCGTCCGATTTTCCTATTTTACTATTGAGCGTTAAGATTTCCAGAAAGGTCGGGAAATAAATACCATAATCGAATAAATTGAACCAGTCCGAACCGGAGACCACTATGGTGTTGATATCCGCAAGATTTAATGCTTTCACCGCACTCATGGCAGCGACGCTAATTGGGAAAAGGCTAAAAAACACCCCGATAGCGTCTTCGTTTTCTTTTTTGCGTAGTTGCTGTTCAAAATCGTCCCATTCACGTACACCTGGCGCAAATTCAATTTTTGAAGCGGTCATTCCGACGAGATAATAATTCCCCGCATGATTAAAGGGCCGGGCAGCAGATTGTTTTGTATTCGTAAATACCGGTGGTCGCGTATCCCAGTCCATGATTTCACGGATCAGCTGTTCAAAATATCGTTCGCGTTCGGTATTATTTCTTTCTTGCTGGAGATCAATGATCTGCCTGTAAACTTCGGTGTTCATTCAGTTCAGGTGAACACAATATTAAATAATAAATTCGAAATTTAATATTTACTTTTAAAGCATGACCGAAAACCATACGCTCACCAATGCTCGATCTTCTCATGAGCAACCAGATGTTGTTAAAGGTACGTTCGATCTCACAGGATTTATTTTCACTGTACGCGTAAAACCGGGTTCAGACTTTTGGCAACTGGGGTTTCGGTTTGGTCAGAGCCCTGTTTACCGTTTTAAACGAACCTTAGGCGAGTTTGACTGGTCGGCTGAGGAGTTTCGCGATTTGTATTTCGTTGCACACAGCGATGGGACGAACGCTCAAGGCGGTGCACTTATTTGCAAGACCAGTAACTTCGAATACGGTACACAACCTAATGAAACGCCATTACCTTACGCGCCGGGAAGCCCAGTAACTTTCATATTAAAATTTATCCCTAAGACAAATCAGCTTTATGTGGCTTGTCAGACAGCAGAGGGGGGATATGTTGAATTCTGTTTACCATTATATAAAGATTTTCATTTCCTGCACATATATGGCTGGCTTTACAAAATATTTTATACGCTTGACATTCAAATAGAACAACAAACGCTCAGCGAATATGAATATGATCAAACACCCTTTCGCGTTGGAAATGTAACCTTTAGAAAGGGAGATATGTTTAACCGGCCCGTACTTGGCAAAACAAACATGTATGTGCTCCCGGCGTCGTCAAACGGAACAGTCACACCGAGCATTTATTATCGCTCATCGGAACTTAGCATCCCGCTTCCCAAACAAGGCAAACCGGGAACTCTGTCAATTTATCCAGTAAACAGCAAGAGTGGTAAATACTACGCGGGCTATGCACTCTCTGTTCAAAACGACAAGTCATCACGAACTATCATTGAAAAGATTTGCCAAGGGTTAGACCGATACAACGATCTTGACATTATGGGTATCAATTTGCCCTTACTCGGGACAGGGGCCGGCGGGCTCGATCCTCGTAATGTGGCCACCTTGTATGTTGGACATTTTAACCATCCAACCTGGATCGTGCCGGTAATTGTAAGCGTGCCAAGCAGTGAGGTTTTTAGAGCGCTTAAAAACCGGTTCATGGAAGAGTTGATACCGTTACCGGCGGAAGGGTTCCAAGTAAAGCCCGAGCATGTGGCAGAACTCGAACAATTATTAGGCATTACATTCTCCGATGAGTATTTCGAGCTTGACGATCAAGGGCAGTTGATTAGACTTGACCTAACAGGCGAAGGTGTGTATAAAGATATTTCCGTGCTGACGAAATATCAATCCTTGTCCACCTTAACACTTAATGGCGCTAACGTAAAAGATTTATCATTTCTCGCCCGATTGCCAAACCTAACAACGCTTTATCTCAGTGGGATAGGTGTAAAAGACTTAAGCTTTCTGGCTTCGCTCACTCAATTAACGACCCTTGACCTAAGTAATAACAACTTGCGTGAACTGTCTTTTTTGCAGGAATGCAATGCCAATTTTACGCGGCTTTATCTGGGATACAACCAGATCAGCGATGGCAAAATACTGTCTAAATTTAAAAAACTGGTTTATCTAGATCTTTCCGGTAACCGTTTTGAAAATATAGACTCCTTGCGTGGTCTTACTCAACTCAGCAGTCTCACCATGGCGGAAAACCAACTAAATGACGTAGGCGCATTGGAAGCGTTAAAAAAGCTCACGATCCTCAATGTCCGTGATAATAAGATCGAAGATTTGTCGGCGATCATGGGTCTTAGTAAACTGCGATATCTTACAGCAGATAGCAACCCGTTTTTACAACTGACAAATATTCTTGTAACCCCAGCCGAAAATCATCTTTCCGCTGTAAAAAGTTATTATAAAAGGCAAACTGCCATAGATAAAATTATTGTTAGACTGCCTGTAAAAGTGTTGTTGCTGGGTAATCATGGCAGTGGCAAGTCTTCTTTATTGGAATATCTGCAGGGCCGTGACCATACAAAAAGTCCTGACAGTACACATATTATTCAAATAGAACAGTATAGGATTAACCAGGAAAAAAAAGAACTGCCTGATGCGATATTTTTCGATTTCGGTGGTCAGGATTATTATCATGGCTTCTACCGTGCATTTATCAGTTCCGGCTCTTTCTATTTGATCCTTTGGAACGAAGATAATAACCTAAACAAGTTTCGTAGGGATATAAAAGGGTTATTTACACAGGATTTTTCCCTAGATTACTGGCTTGCTCAAAAAAGATACCTGGAGAAAGAAAAAAATGAAGGTGTAGTTGACCCGATTCTGGTCATTCAGTCCTTTGCCGATACGCATCGCCGTGCACCTGGTATCACGTCTGTCAATCATGATATCGATAACGAGTTTTATGTTGATTTGAAAAATGACTTTAGTGCCCCTTCATCCTCTGGATTAACCGCTGCTGTCAATGTGCAAGCGCTTAAATATCTTACTGTATCGATCAATGAAATGATCCAGGGCAAACAACCTGTTGTCGAAGAACCATCATGGTATCAACAGTTTCTGGAATATATTTTAGCAATGCAAAAAACGGATGATCACAAAGGAACGGCCTTAACAGAAATCATTAAGTATTTTGCTTATCCTTACACAGAAAAAGAAAAAAATCTTCGGTTGTATCTGACACAGTTACATCGTCAGGGAATGATTTTATATTATGGCGAAGAAATGCCGGACATTGCCTGGCTTAACCCGGTAGCAGTTGTTAAATATGTTTATGAACATGTACTGACGGAAGATATACTCAAGACACATCAAGGCCGGATACCCGTGAGTGAATTCATAAACGAATTTCGCAATATCACCCAGCTCCTT
>Ga0207004_1154_pt1 | contig 14822 bp, 10 predicted proteins | sample Alteio_BWMinCont_86_FD_153468 | JGI IMG/M metagenome (GOLD analysis project Ga0207004, IMG submission 153468) | Enriched cells from forest soil in Barre Woods Harvard Forest LTER site, Petersham, Massachusetts, United States -... | ecosystem: Environmental > Terrestrial > Soil > Temperate forest >...
TTCGTTACGCCGTTTGCACTGCTGCTGCATGCCTGACTGAAGCGACTACCTCTGGGGGAATTAGCTCTCTTTCTCAATGCTTGGAATTGGGCGTCACGCTCGGTTTTCGAACATAGATTTCACCTGGATCATTACGAACGAAAGTGCGCCCCAACATCTGCCCGCCGTCTACTAGGGCCTGTTCACACTAATATTCAACGCGTCACCTCTTAAGCTTGGCGGCCTCATGGCAACCCTGAAAGGGTTGCAATCATTCAGCCCAGGGTTGGCGTAGCAACGCCTACCCTGGGAACTCTGTCACACGTTTCCTACGCTGTAAGCGTTGAATCGTCCTCGTTTTCAGAGGTGATTTTACCCTTACAGAGACCTCTGCAAAAGTCGCTGAATCTTTCTTTGGCATTCCGGAGGAATGACACAATCCTAGCCGGTGGTTGAGCCCGTCGCGGGCGACACCACCGGAAAACATTTCTCAAGGAGCGCACCCCGTGCAGGGGTGCCACCTCTGTACGACCCCTGGGTCGGTTTGCGAGGGGATAAAATACCGGTGGTGGCGACCGCTGCTGCGCTCATACCACCGGCTAGGATTGTGGAAAGCCTTCGGCTTGCGAAGACGAAAAGACGACTTTTGCAGAGGTCTCCTACAGGGTAAACGGAAGGGGAAGACTAACCCAAGGTAGGCACTGCTGCGTCAACCTTGGGCTATATGATCGATGTTGCGATCGACAGCTTTTCTCCATCCGGAATTACAGATAGAAGAGGAATCAGCCTGTGGAAAATGCGCACATCCCCCTACTGAAAGTAATCTATCCCTTCCCAATGTGCGACTCACTGAAAGGGTGAGGCAAATTTTTGAGCGTGGTCTAAATGCTGGTTAGCGCTTAGGCCAATTTCTTTCGCCGGACAAATGTCATTGCGCCAAGACCGGCCAAGCCAATGATGATCAAGGCGAGGGAGTTCGGCTCCGGCACGGCTGTCGTCGCGTAGCTGAAAAGATAATCATCGGCACTATCGACGGTCCCGACGGTAGTAAGGGTTGAATTCGTATAGTTGAAGGCATACCCCAGCGTGCCTTGGAACGTCGCCGCTTCATCCTCTGCATTCGCGTCGGTTCCCTCACCGATCCATTTGACGTTCCCACTCGGAGAGGAGAGGGTGAGATTGTAGCCAGCCCCCGAGGTTAAGGGAATGTTGGCGAAACTGACGGTATAGTTACTGATACCGGTCGTGAGTGCACTTGCTGCGATGGTTGCGGTTCCGAGGACGTTGTTGCTGTTGTCCAGCAGGGTAACGTTCACCGGACCCGCCGTGGTCGTCACATTGAGAGCAAATGTGACGGTAGAAAGCGCCGCTCCCGTGGAGGGTTGCTGGAAAATGAAATGCTGTGCAATGGGTGCTCCCGCTCCCGCGACATTGGTGAAGGCCAGGGTGTACGCGTCTCCAATATTATAAGCGCCGCTGGTCACGAGGGTGTAGGTAAGGCTTGACGAGGGTACGGACGTCGGGGGACTATTTATTCCGCGCTCGAAGTTGCTGTCGACATATCCAAAGGGCTGGGTTGAGCTTGGGCTCACTGAGGTCTCCCGCACGGCGGCGGTACCCGAGGAAACCGGGGCCACCACGACGTAATAAACCGTGCCCGCGGTGAGCTGGAAACCCGAACTGAAGGTGACTTCATTGAAGCCCGTTGTCGGCGAGCTTATTGTCCCGGAATCGAGAAAAGTCCCGCTCGGCTGGCCTCCCGTGCCGGCGGCCTCAATTCCAACAGTAAGCAGAGGAGCCGTGGCCGAGTTAAGGTCAATCCGTATGCCCGTCGCATCTAATGACTCGGGTGCCGTGAAACTAGACCAAGCATCCGTCGTTGTGGTAACCGACGAAGAACCGCTCGCCACGTTCTGAAACATGTTTCCCTCTGTATAATTCAGAAGCACCTGCGCACGCCCGGAGGTAAAGGGGCAAAGCACCAACATAGTAAGTAAGAAGGGCGCAAGGCAGGAGGTAAGTTTCATAGATTAGGTTTCATTGATTTCCAGCTTTAGGTCAAACTGGCATCAATATAGTTACAACGCTAATCAAAGGTCAATGGAAAATAGAAAAAATTTGGAGATCTGGATTTGGTGCCTCTGGAAGGGAGGACCTCAATACCCTTCTTAAGTTTTGACATAGCGTTATAATCTGTTACAAACCTTTGTTCCTGCAACCAAAGGCCATGACCATACGTTCTTCATCTACTGCTTCCCGTGAACGCACCGCTTCGGCCGATTTTCGGATGAACGGCAACGCGAAAGGGAGTCATTGTCTCCGAATTATAGCCCACTTGCCGAGCCGCATGATCACCCACTGCTTCGCGCCGCGGGATCTCGATCGACTGCGTTCGCATGGCCATGAAATTATTCTCACGCCGAGCGACGATCCCGGGCACCTGGCCGGGGCGTGGAGCGAGAATGCGGCTTCGCTCGACCTGGCGTTGACCGGCTGGGATTCTCCCCCCATCACCGATGCAATGCTCGACGGCGCGCCTGGGTTGCGTGCGATCGTGCATGCGGCAGGATCGGTCAAGCCTTTCATTCCCCCCTCCATCTGGCGGCGCGGCATCCGCCTAGCCTCCTGCAACGACGCTCTTGGTGTCGTAGTTGCGGAAACCACGCTGGGCATGATCATTTGCGGGCTGAAAGGTTTCTTTCCGTGCGCGGAGGTGACGCGGAGCGGCGGATGGCAGAATGAATTTCTTTCCCTCCCCGGATTTCAACCCCGGGAACTGTACGACGTCACCATCGGGATCATCGGCGCGAGCCGGGTGGGAAGGCATGTAATCCGGTTATTGAAAACCTTCGAGGCACGGGTGCTGGTGAGCGATCCGCATCTCGACCAGGAGGAAGCCGCCTCGCTGGGGGTCGAATGCGTCGATCTCGACGAACTGGTGGCGCAGAGCGATGTGGTCAGCCTGCACGCCCCCGCTTTGGAATCGACCCGCGGCATGCTGAAGGCAAAACACTTCCGGGCGATGAAAGACGGGGCTATTTTTATCAACACAGCGAGGGGAATGATCGTCGATGAAGAGGCCATGACGGCGGAGTTGAGCACGGGCCGCATCTGGGCCTTTCTCGATGTCACGAACCCCGAGCCGCCTCCCGCCAGTCATCCGTTCCGTTCACTGCGGAATGTGATTTTGACGCCGCATATCGCGGGCGCCTTGACGAATGGAAGCCGCCGCATGGGCCGCAGTGCCGTCGAGCAAATCCTGGAGTTCGCGCGCGGCGAAGTGATGCAGGGAGAGATCACCATGGATAGATTAGCCCATCTGGCCTAAGAACAGGCGTCCTCATTTATTATGAAGCTAAAATCAAGTTCCTTGATCCGATTGGCGCCGATTCTGTTCCCTTTGCTGACGCCCGTGTTCGCCGCCGATAATCTCTCTTCTCCCGTCGCCCCCTTTACGATCGTCAGTTTCGGCGATTCCACCACGGCGCCTCGCGGGTCGGTGGATGTTTACACGAGCCAGTTGGAAAGCCGCCTGAAATCCTCGCCAAGCCCGGTCCGTCTCGTGAACAAAGGTGTGCCCGGAAATACCACCGACATGGCGATGAAAAGGTTCGAAACGGATGTCCTGGGCGAAAAACCCGACTTGGTGATCATCCAGTTTGGGATTAACGACTCCATGGTGGATGTCTGGAAAAAGCCTCCCGCCCAAGCCTCCCGTGTTTCCCTGGAAAAGTATGACAAGAACCTCCGTTTCTTCGTGGGAGAGATCCGGAAAAATGGCGGTGATGTCATTCTCATGACTCCCAACCCCCTGAGGTGGACGCCGACTTTACGCGGTTACTACGCCAAACCGCCTTACGATCCGAATGACGAAAAAGGACTCGACCCCATTTTGGAAAAGTATGCGCAAGCCGTGCGTGCGGTCGCCCAGGATTTGAATGTGCCCTTGGTCGATGTGTATGACCTCTATGATGCGTGGGAAAAAACCAATGGTGAATCCTGTGTGAAATTGCTTGGCGACGGCATGCATCCGAACACGCAGGGGCAGACCCTGACCACCGATGCGCTTGAACCTATCGTCCGAAGCAAGATCGCCGCGCCCAAAACCGGAGTGAATGATTCGCCAGTGAAGTAATCTCCCTTGCCTGGCCGTCCCTGGTGAAAGCAGGACGGCAAACAATTAGTCCGCCGACCGGACCAAATGGTTCGGAGCCGTCAGCGTTTCACGGTGCAAAAATTCGCCGGGAGGGAAAAGACGGCTTTGCGGGCGACGCCCTTCCACCCAGTCGAGCATGGCCCGCGCGGAAGTTGTGGCCATATCGACCAGAGGCATTTCGAGAACGGCCAGTTCACTGGAGGGAAGAAGCTTGAAGCTGGTCACGCTCACTTGCACGGGAACACTGAAGCCGAGACGGCGAAGGTGGCGGACCACTTCAAGTCCCATCAGTTCATCCGAGCAGATAAAAACAGTGGGCGGCTGGGGGCCGCGCATCGCTTCCTCGAGCAGCCGGGGGAGATGCTCGTCGGCCGCATAGGGGAGGGTGAAAATCTGGGGCTCGTCGGCCAGGTGGGGAAATTCCATCCGCGCCTTTTGCCAGGCCACTGGAATGAAGGAAGCTGAATTGAGCACTCCCATGGAACCCATGGCCGGTTCCTGGGTCAGGCAAGCGATGCGTTGATGGCCGAGCCGCGCGACAGAGCGCAGGGTCTTGAGCATCATGAGCTCGAAATCCATCGCGATGTGGGGAATGCGATCGTCCTCATAACGGGTATTCACCCCCAGGCAATGAACTCCCGCTTCGACCAGCGACTGGATGGCGGGAAGCGGCACATTACTGAGCACGAAGGCAAATTTGATGCGATTATGGCGCAAGGCGGAAACGAGGGTCCGTCCCGTTGCATCGGGGTCGTTGCCGGAGGGCATGCGCTGCACGTTGAGATGGATCTTCGTGTTCTCGGTGATCTTTTCGATCGACTGCAACGCCTGGACGATGAAGGGATGCGAGAGACTGATCAGGTCCCGGATGAGCACGGCGACCTGGACGTGCTGTAGCAAATTAGCCAGGTCGCTGACGAAAGTGCCCTTGCCTCGCACGCGGCGCAACATGCCTTCCTGTTCCAATTCATCCAGGCATCGACGCGCGGTCGTGCTGCTGACATTGTAAAAGGCGATGAGTTCACTTTCACTGGGAACGCGACTGCCAGGCGCGAATTCGCCGGTTGAGATCGCCTTTTCCAAATCCGTCTTCATCACCTGGTACAGCGGCGTCACCTTCTGCCGATTTTTGGGCGCTTCCCGTCCATTGGAAAAACTGGAGAGGCTTTCGGGACGGGAAGATTGGGTTCCGGCATTCATACTTTTCATTCTAACGTTAGGTGTCCAAACTCAAGCGGCTGCAGGCGGCGCCCCTTGCTATTGAACCAGGAAGAAACCTCGCGAGGGCGATCTTGCACGCGAACCGCCTGGAAGCCGAGTATTTTTCCCGACGGCCGGTCAATTTCGAGAGAGGCCAGCGGAAGCGTCAACTCGACCTCCCATCGATCCGGCCCAATGTGAGTCGTGTGTTGCCATGGCGTGAGCCACACTTCATCGATCCATGTACCCGCGTGGGCATCGTTCGCCGGATCGACGGTGAAACAGACGAAGTCTTCGTGCTGATGACGAAAATCGAGGGCCAAGTGTATGCTCTCATGCGGATTCCAGTACATCCTATAGCCGAGTTGCGCAACGTTATAATTATTATGGTCGTATTGGGGAACCGGAATCAGATGCTGCGGCGTCCGTTCGCGGCAGATGAAGCGGAAATAGAGCGACTGTCCGTCGTGAGCCACCTGAAAGGAGGTTTCCTGATCAGTTTGCCCATCGTCGAAGGCGAAGGCGCGCAGGAATCCCGTCTGGACCGGCACACGGGCCCAGTCCGGGCTTCCTTCTGTACGAATCGCGAGGACAGCACGACTGTGATGTGACTTGTCCAAGCTCGCCGCGCGAATCCGTTCAACCAAGGGCGAATTAATCAGCGCGTGGGATTCGAAAAGGACCATCCGGTCGCATCCCTGCCTCTCCACTTCGCCCACGAAGCGATCGAAACCTTCGGCCGGCAACTCGTAGTAAGCAGGTAGACCTGGAGCCATCCGGGCTGCGGTTCCCTCTAACTGGGGACGCATGGCCTCGACCTGTCTCCGGGCCTCCGCCGCGGAAAAAGCGTAGGTATGAGAACCGATGAGAACATCGTGCACCGCGCCCGCCCGGGCGAGAGCAGGCAGATCAAAAGCCATCCAGGCCAGTTGATCGACCGGCCAGAGGAGAAGATCGAGTGGCCGATTTACCCGGCGCGCAAGGTCGGCGATTTCCAGCACAAACTCGGTCATGGGCCTGGCGTTGAATTGCAGCCACTGAGACCATTCGGGCAGGGAGGGGGTTAATTTGAGGGCATCGAGACCGGTTTCTCTCCGAAAGGCCTCGAGCTTTTCGGGATTATAACCGTAACGGTAGTGGCCTTGGAAGTCGGCGCTGGGAGTACCATTGCGGCGAAGAAAATCGAGCAGAAGACGCTCGGCCGGTTTGGCCAGCAGTTCTTCCACAATAGCCCGTTTATAATTGCGCACCTCGGGAAACCAGAAATCGAGGCAACCGGGAATCGCCTGGCCATCCCGGGTACGGCATTGAAATTCGGGATGATTCTCCAGAAAAGCCGAGCTGAAATTGCCGCCGTGGTCATCCTCATGGATGGTGTACCAGTGGGAATACGGTAGGCCGACGGAGGAGGCGATCTCCGCCATATCCGTCAGTTGATCCCATTGGCTGTAGTCGAGATACTTCCTGTAATTAAAGAAAGATTCGGGAAGCGTTCCCAACCCCTGAAACTGGCCGGAACGGTAGCGCGCCCCGTCGTTGATGCTGCCGACCCGCGAGGGGTACTTGGCTTGGCCGCCATCGTGCGTGCGCCAATACAGCCGGTTAATCCCGGCTTCCAGACAGAGATCGGCCACCCGTTGCAAGCCTGGCTTGCCCCAGCAACCCCCGTGATAATACCAGTCGGAATGAGTACCCAACGTATACATTTGCATCCTCACGTTATAACTTTAAAATAAGGTGGCAGCAAGACGGTTCGTCAGAGGTTTTGATAAAGGGGCTGCTTTCTTCTCGTCTTACGCAATCCGCGAGTAGGTTGGCATGTGACCTGCTGAATGATACATGATATGAAAACGATTGCTATTTTCTCTACCTTTGCCGTATCCTTTGACATATAGTTATAACTTAGACTTGGCCTTTGTTCCATGAATGCAAAAACACTTTCCGTCGTGGCCCTGAGCAGCCGGGATTTTGCCTCCTTCGAGGAAAAACTCCAGGAGGCGGCCCGTTGGATTAAGATCGCGGCCGGGCAGGGAGCGGAACTCGTCATCCTTCCTGAAATGATCAACAGTTTTTGTGGAGATGGGGAAGGAAACCCGCGAGCGGTGCCCATGCACCAGAGCGCCTTGCGCGATTGGCGGCGGGAGAGCCGTGTGGTGCTCGAAACGGCGAAAGCCGCAGGGGTCGCGCTCGCACTGCCGGTCTCGCATTGGGAAGGAGACTCCCTGTGCAATACTTTCTTCCTCATGGCGTCCGACGGTTCGTGCCTGGGGCGATACGACAAGGCTTGCCCAACTCCGTCGGAACTTGAAGCGGGCGTTCTCCCCGGTCGCGACCAGCAGCTCCTTCAATGGGAAGGCATCGCCGTGGGAGGCGCAATTTGCTTCGATACCTGTTTCCCCCACGTGATCGAACGCCAGATCGCCGCCGGGGCGCAATTGATCCTGATTCCCTCGCTGTGGCCGGGGGGGCGCCAACTCAACTATTTTGCGCTGCAACACGCCACGCGCTTCGCCGTGGCCTATCCCGCGTGGAGCCGGATTATCGATATCGACGGGAAAGAAACGGTGGAAGGCGGTTATCGGCAGGAAACCCTGCGCCACGGTTTTGGCGTGCCGGTCTACACCGCCACGCTGAACTTCAGCCGCGTCGCGCTTTTCGCCGATCACAACCAGGAAAAGATCAAGGATATTTCCCAAAAGTATGGAGACCGGATCCGGCTGGTTTTCGATCAGGAAAACTGTCTCTTCTTTCTCGACACACTGGATCCGGGCCTTTCCGAGGAGGAAATCGTGCGTGAATTTGAACTGGTCACCGCGCGCGATTATTTCGCGGCCTGCGAAAACGTCATTAAACTGAAAGGAAGGGATTCCATCCATGCACCGCATGCACCACTTCTCCCGCACCCAGTCGCGCGCGTTTAGCCTTGTTGAATTACTCGTCGCCATGGCGATCGTTGCCATTTTGGCTGGCCTCACCTCGGCTTCCATCGCGGGGATCGGCTCGGCGAGTGCCTTGAACAAGAACGCTTCCGACCTGGGCGATATTTTTGCCCAGGCCCGGGCTTACGCGATGGGCAACGAGACCTATGTTTATGTCGGCCTGGAGGAATTGAATCCCTCCTCGGCGAACACGGCGGGGATCGGACGGGTCGCGGTCGCGATGGTGTGTGCCACGGGAGGAACGCGTCCCTACGGCAACACGCCCTGTCAGCTTTCGGACACCGGGCCGACTCCTGTCATGCCCATTTCGCGACCCCAGGTTTTCGACAATCTCCATATTGCCAACGCCGCCGATTTGACCACAGGTAACATGGCGGCCCGCCCTGCCAGCAGCACAACGGGATTTGTAGATTTAGGCAACGTGATGAACACCGGCGCGGGAAAGAGCACGGTGACTTTTCAATGGCCCCTCAGCGGATCGGCCAAATATACATTTGACCACGTCGTGATCGAATTCAGTCCACAGGGTACCGCCCGGTTTCAGACCCAATCGGCCTTCACCAGCATGGTGCCTTCTTATATCGAGCTTCCCTTGCTCCCCACGCATGGAACGACTCTCGTGACGGGAGCGGCCCTCGCGACAGCAAATGAGGCGGCGCTCCAGATCGATGGCATGACGGGTGTGGTGCAAACGTATCGGCCATGAAAAAACGGTTCGCCACACGGACGGAGGGTTTTTCGTTAATCGAGGTGGTTTTTGCTCTGGCCGTGGCCGTTTTTTGCCTGCTGCCTATTCTTGGTCTCATTCCGATTGGATTGTCCACGAATCAAGGAACCGTCCGGGAAACGACGGCCACCAGCCTCGCCGAGGCGATGGCCGTCGACCTGCGGGCCACCCCGTCTTCCGCGACAAGCTCACCCGGTTACGGCCTCGCGGTGCCCACCGTCGGCGGGAGCGTGACCACCTCCACCATCTACCTTACCGAAGACGGGAGCAACACCGACAGCAGCGGGACGAAACTGACTGCGCCTTCGGCGAAGCAGGCGACCTACCTCGCCACGGTGGTGCTCACCCCGGCCGCCATAGGTACCCTCAATGCGTCCAGCGCGCGAATCCTGATCACATGGCCAGCCCAGCCCAACCAGGCCAATAACCAGGTCCCCACGCATTATCAGGGTTCTTTTGAAACCGTTGTCGGCCTCAGTCGTTAAGTGATTTCCATGCACACGCCGCTCCTGCCGTCGATTCAAACCCGTCTCGCGGGCCGAAAGGGCTTTACCCTCGTCGAGTTGCTGGTCGCCTTGTCGGTTGTCGCGGTCCTGGTGGTGACCATGATTAGCATTCTATCGAGCGAGAGTATGCTCACAACCCAGAGCCGCAAGCAACTCGCCGCCGACAGCGAGGCACGGATGATTTTCGACCGCATGACGGCCGATTTTGCGGGAATGGTCAAGCGACCCGATGTCGACTTCATCTTCGGCAGACCGACCGGCAACGATGCCCTCTTCTTCTACAGCGAGGCGCCAGCACTGGCTGACGCCGCCTCAGCCTACCCCAATACTTGTGCCTTGGTCGGCTATCGCGTCAATAGCTCGAACCAGCTTGAACGGCTCGGGAAAGGACTTACCTGGGGCGCGGCGCCTCCGGACGGGCCCACTTTCCTCACCTACTCGACCACCTCCGTCCCCCTCTCGCCTGACGCCAACAGCACGTTTGCGAACCCGGCGTGGAGCACACTGGTGGGCACCGCTCCCGCTTATAACAACGGCACGAGCACCACTTATTATCACGTGCTTGGCGACGCGGTTTTTCGCCTGGAATTCTGCTTTCTTCTCAAGCCGCTCAAGCAAACCGACGGCAGCGTCCTCCCGGCCATCTATTCAAACCTTCCCTATGACACGCGTCCCAATCAGCTGATCAGCCCCGTTCCCTCCAGTCTTTATGGCCTCGGCCCGACCGACATTCAGGCGATCGTCGTCACGATGGCCATTCTCGACTTGAACAGCCGGAAGATCGTCTCAGCCGCAAATTTGCAGACGCTTGCAGGCGACCTGCTTGATCCGACAGACAGCGATCTTGCCGCGACGCCGCCGAAACTCATGGCCGAGACTTGGGACGCTGCGCTCACGAACGGCACGCTGACCGGCGTGCTGAAGCAGGCCGCCACCAATGTTCATATTTATCAGCGAACGTTCTATTTGGGGCCTTTCCTGAACTAATGCGATGATTCCATCCAAATCCAAAAATAGCGGCGGTTTTGCACTGGTCCTCGTCCTGGCCTTCGTCCTTCTTGTCCTGACGGTGGCCCTGGCTTTTTTCTCCAATTCCGTTCTCCAGCGCCAGATATCGACCAGCAGCGCCAACCAGGGAAAGGTCGATCTCTTCGCGCAGGGCGCTCTCGACACGACGATCGGCGATCTTAAGCAGGAAATCATCGCCGGTTCAACCACTCCTCCCATCGCCCCGGGCGTCTATTGGCCGCTCACCACCGCCAATATGGTGCCGACCCGCGTCGGCACCGTCGATGGTCTGCCTAACTTGGTCAAGACCAGTGCGTCGGGCCAGTCGTTCTATACGGGCGGACCCACCGGCCGCGCCAGTTTGCTTGGCACGAGTGCATCTTCCTCTCATCCTATTTCCGCGGCGCGCTGGAATACGCCGATTCTTTTGCCCATGCCGGCGGGACATTCCAATACGGACCTGACTCCTCTCTCCGGAGCAGGCGGGTTTACCCCACCCAACTGGATCTATGTTGATCGGAGCGGGAATAATCCCCAGGCGGTCACCACCGACACGATGGGACGCTACGCCTACTGCATCTACGACGAGGGCGGCCTGCTCGATATGAACGTGGCGGGATACCCGGCCGAAATGGATCCTTCCCAAGCCTCCCACAAGGTCGGCTCTTCCTTCGCCGACCTGACCCAGCTTGGTCTGACGACATCCCAAATCGACACGTTGATTGGCTGGCGAAATTATGCTTCGGCCCAGCCGACGGGATCTTTCCCTTCCTATGTCTTCGATGCGACAACCTCCGGCTTGAACTATTTTAACAGTGTCCTCTCCCACCCGTGGGGATTCATGGCCGTCACCTCGGGCATGACCGCCGTCACTCCCACCACGCTCTATCAAGGCCAGTCGGACCAGAAGTTCGTGAGCCGCCAGCAACTCATCAGTTTTTTGACCCAGGCTCCCGTCAGTACCAGTCCGGATGTGTTGCAGTATATGGGCACGTTCAGCCGCACGCTGGACCAGCCCTCCTATCGGCCCGTTCCCACCGTCCGGCCCATGGTGGTGGCAAATTCCGGAACGCCCAGCGTAGGCGCTCTCTACTCCGCCCCCGCGGCCGGGGGCAACGATGCCCAGGGTCTGGACGATCAGATTAATCCCTTTTTCCTCGGCGTGACGGTAACCACCCCTTTTACCCGGAACGACGGTACGTCGGCGATTGTGGGGGAGCCTCTGGTCAAAAAGCGCTTTGCGCTCAACCGACTCGCCTGGGTCACTTACAAGGGCCCCAGTGCCGACAATATGACCGATCCGGAAGTGATCCAAACGATGACCAACTTGGGAGGCAAGAACATCCCGACCGATCCCATTTATCAGTTCATGCAAATGGGCACCGGGCCAAACATTCAACAGTATTTTGGCTTAAGTTGGAATAGCACTGCAGGTTATTGGGTTTATAATCACGGAATTGCCGGGAACAAAATTGGAAGGCTTTCGGATGTGCAGGCCGCAAACCCACCTCGCGAACCTGATTTCTTTGAATTACTGAAGGCAGCGCTTACCGTCGGGTCGCTCGGAAAGGGGGCCGGTTCGGTAAACCAAGTCAGAGACAACTCGTCCTACGTCGGGCCTAACGATATTGGGCAATACACTCTCGACACCTCGACCACTTATCAAGTGCTCCAAATCGGGGCTAATATGATCGACCAGTTCGATGCCGATTCATATCCCACCCATATTTCATATACCTCAACCGCGGGAGGCGCCCAGGATTTTTACGGCAGCGAGAACCTGCCTTATCTCTACCGTGTGCGCGCGGTCGGCGTGAATTTGACTAATACGGTCCCTTCAACGGCGGCCATGCTTCTGCTGCCTGAGGTCTGGAATCCCTACGGCAATCTCACTAGCGGCACTCTCGTGCCGACCAGCTTTCGCATGTTCACCACCAGCACCACCGCCTCGCGGGTCGTTGGCCTCACTGTTAATTACATCAATTCGACCGCACTTGAAGCTGATGTTACCGAGCCGGCCAGCCCCACCGAGCCGACTCTAAACTTCGATACACCACCGACGGCTGGACAGACCGAGCTTTGGTCGCCCGCGGGATCGACGGAACTTGATTTCACCATCCCCGTCGGTTCCAACGCCGCGCGTGAACCCCTTTTTGTCGGGGGTGAGGAGGGTACGGCGCAAGCTCTATCCGCCTCGACGAAAGCGGGGAATTCCAATTCTATCAACTCGCTTAGCGGGGCGAGCGTTGATGGCCTCGGCTACCTCTCGGAAGGCACCTTCTCCAGCCTGAAGTACTGCGGCGTGGTGATGGGCACCTTCCCCAATCAATGGCCGAATACAACGACGGGCAGCACGTACCCTACGCCCTATGTTCAACCCGCTCCGGGATCGACTCTCTATAATGTGGGAAATCCCTCTACTTCCACGGAGTGCTTTTCTGTCGATCCAACTTCGGCCAGCGCGACACTCGAACAATCTACCTGTCCCGTTGAGTACGTTCTGCAATATCAGGACGCCGGCGGCAACTGGCAGATCTATCAGAATAATCTCGGCCAAACCCCGCTAGCCGCCCAAATGAGCCTCACCAAAAATGTGGGCCTGGGAATTATTCCAGTGGTCAGAGACATTACGGCCCCCTTAATTGCGGAAACGACAACGGCGACACTGCAGGTGGGACGGGGAACAGGCGTATGGATGACCTGGATGGATCCGCGAACGTCCCGTTTTGGCAGTCCCGGCAATGCCGTGTATTATCTCGGTTCAGGAACAGCTTTCTTCAGCAGTGCCAAAGGCTACTATGGCCTGTCCGATCGGCCTGATACGCAATTTGGTTCCGGCTGCACCTGGTTCACGCCCGGGAGTGGATTGGGAGCGTCTTACAGCGTCGTTCCGGCTGCGCAGGCCAATAGCATCGGCTGGTATGGAGGTCCCAACGGTTGGACGACCGTCGGCAATGATACGGGCAATGTCTTCGTCCCCGGTTTTTATGCGGACAACGTCACTCTTAGTCGAGCCGCAGGCAGCGGCCTTGGTGGTACGGCGACTTTCACCGGTCCCAATTATTTCGCCGATCCGGATGGGGTGGTTCGCCGCGGCATGGGCGGCTATGCCAGTTCGCCCAGCAACGGGAATACTACGGGCCTGCCTCTGGCCGCGCTCAGTAGTTCCGGGACTCAGTCCACCAGCCGTCCTTACATCCTCAATCGTCCCTTTCGCTCCGTGGCGGAACTGGGTTATGTCTTCTCCGGGACACCGTGGCGCAATCTCGATATGTCCAATCCCGAAAGCGGCGCTGTGGCCCTGCTCGATACTTTTTGCATCAGCGATACGCCCGATCCAAATGCGTTGGTCGCGGGAAAGGTGAATCTTAACACCCGTCAGGCTCCGGTGCTCCAGGCGCTTCTTTCCGGCAGCGGCGGCCCCGGTTCGGCCTACAAGGATGAGGTGAATCCCGGGGTCACGGGCGCAACGACCGAGCTTTCCTCCACGGAAATCGCAGCGATCGCGCAGAACCTTGTCGCCCGGACGACCAGTACGCTGCCGGGCCAGGGGCCGCTGGAAAACATCGCCGAATTGGTCGGCAAGTTTAACGCCAAAGTTACCACTGCCGGTGGAGTTTCGCCTTTCAACATCGACGGCACCAAGAGTTATGTCGGATTTACCAGCGATCTCGTAAATAACAGCAATTCCCTCGACCAGGTCTTCACCGATCCCAACACGCTCTACATTCACCGGCTGCGCGATTCGGCCATCCGCGCGCTCTCTTCCGGTGGCCAGACGCGGGTCTGGAATCTCATGATCGATCTGGTGGCGCAGACCGGAAAATATCGCACCGGCGAAACATCGCTCGATAAATTCCTCGTCGATGGCGAACGGCGCTACTGGCTGCACGTGGCCATCGACCGTTTCACCGGCAAGGTCATCGACGAACAGATCGAGCAGGTAAACGAATGAAAAGAATTTTGCTCTCCACCTATTTTCTGCTTTTCCTTTCCCTGTCGCTGTCGGCGGACGACGCGACGGAAAAGCCGCCGCTGCCGACGGGTTCCCTGCCTGCGCGGGCGCCGGAGCGCGCGAGTTGGAAAATCGCCGTGACCCATACCTATGACACCCCCGCTACCGCTGCGACCGCAGCCAAAGGGCCGGTGGGTCAGATCAAGGAAAGTTCCATCACCAAAACGGGCAAGACTTATCTGGAATTGATTACCTTCGATACCGGCGCCACGACAACCCGGTGGTGGGCGGACGGAACCGTGGTGGTGAACCCGCAGAAGGGGGCCTATATCGTTTCCCAATTCAAGGACGC
>Ga0207004_1139_pt2 | contig 14639 bp, 14 predicted proteins | sample Alteio_BWMinCont_86_FD_153468 | JGI IMG/M metagenome (GOLD analysis project Ga0207004, IMG submission 153468) | Enriched cells from forest soil in Barre Woods Harvard Forest LTER site, Petersham, Massachusetts, United States -... | ecosystem: Environmental > Terrestrial > Soil > Temperate forest >...
TCCCACACCAATTCCACTTCAGCGCCTGTGACGCCAGGTACATTCAAGACATGATCTTGCACCGTGCCAGGAAAGGTTTGGGCCACAGGGCAGCCAGGGCTGGTCAAGGTCATTTCGATTTTGACAAAATTGTCTTCATCGATTTTGATATCGTATACCAAATTCAAATCGTATATGTTTACGGGAATTTCAGGATCATAAATCGTCCGCAATTCCGCTATCACTTTGGGTAACAAGGGGTGTTCAGGATTCATCGTCGTTTTCCCCTTCTGTTGAAACAGTTTGGGCTGAATGGGCCAATGCGGCTTGCAAAGTGTGCCAGGGTAGGGTGGCGCATTTCACGCGGGCAGGAAATTCTTTTACACCAGCAAAGACTTGCAGCTTGCCCAAATCTTCCACTTCGGTATTTTCTTCAGTTAACAGCGCATGAAACTTTTCAAACAAAGTTTCAACATCGGTCACAGCTTTGCCTTTAATAGCGTCTAACATCAATGAAGTTGAGGCAACAGAAATGGCGCAGCCGCTGCCAGAAAAGCCTACGTCTTGTACTTTGCCATTTTCAATATTCAAGAAGATGGACACTTCATCACCACACAATGGGTTTTTGCCATGTGCGCAACATGAGGGTGCTGTCAATGCCACACAGTGCCGCGGGTGTCGGCTGTGATCGATGATGGTGGATTGGTATAAGTCGCGTATGTCCATGTTTACTCCGAAAACAAACGCTTGGCGTGCAAAATGGCTTGCACCAATTTGTCTATTTCTTCTTCCGTATTATAAAAACACATAGAGGCCCGTGAGGTGGCTGGCAACCCATAAAATTTCATGAGAGGCATCGCACAATGGTGGCCGGCACGGATGGCCACGCCTTCGCCATCTATCAGGCTTGCCAAATCATGTGGGTGAATGTCATCTAACGTGAAAGAGATCACCGCCACTTTGTGTTGCGCTTCGCCGATGATGCGTAAGCCCGGAATCTTTTTTAAAGCCGTTGTGGCGTAATCCAATAAGGCTTTTTCGCGGGCATAAATGTTTTCTATGCCAATGTGTTCAATGTAATCGATGGCTGCACCCAAGCCAATGGCTTCAGCAATGGCAGGTGTGCCGGCTTCGAAACGGTATGGGGGTTCATTAAAAGTGGTTTTGTCAAAGCCCACGCTTAAAATCATTTCACCACCGAATTGGTAGGGGGGCATGATTTGCAAATGTTTTTCCAAACCATACAACACGCCAATCCCGGTCGGGCCCAACATTTTGTGGCCAGAAAATACCAAGAAATCACAGCCTAAATCTTGTACATCAATTTTTTGGTGCAAACTGGCTTGGGCTGCATCAATCAAAACAGGAATGCCAAACTTTTTGGCTTGTGCAATACACTGTTTAATAGGGTTGATGGTGCCCAATGCATTTGAAACGGCCGAAAGGGCCAGCATTTTCACTTTTTCATTTAATAAAGATGCAAAAGCATCAAGATCCAATTCACCTGCTTGGGTGATGGGAATGGGCACCACTTTGGCACCTGCTTTTTCTGCAACCCATTGCCAAGGCACGATGTTTGAATGGTGTTCCATCATCGACACCAATATCACATCACCAGGCTGTAATTTGGGTGCCAAGAAACTGGATGCGACCAAGTTAATGCCTTCAGTGGCCCCGCGAACAAAAATGATTTCTTTGTGCGAATGGGCATGAATAAAATGTTTGACTTTTTTTCGGGCAGATTCATAAAGCGCGGTGGCTTCTTCACTCAACACATGCACACTGCGGTGCACATTGGCATTGTGTTTTTGGTAGTAATCATCCATGGCCTGCAATACGGCTTTGGGTTTTTGAGTGGTGGCGGCATTGTCCAAATAGCACAAAGGCATGCCTTTTATTGTGCGTGACAAAATGGGGAAATCTTCTCTGATTTTCTGCCAATTTTGCGCCATCTTCCTTCCCCTTTAAATCAATGCCTGCACGGCACGCAGCATTTCATTTTTCCAAAAACCATTTTTGGCCTCAATGATGAGGCTTTCACAAAAGGCTTGGATCAACATGGATTGTGCTTCTTGCTCAGGTAGCCCACGCGATTTCAAATAGAACAGTGCTTCCTTGTCCAGCTGGCCCACTGTTGCCCCATGCGCACATTTGACATTTTTGTTGTTGATTTCAAGCTGCGGCTCTGACGACACTTCAGAAGTGGGGCTCAATAACAATGATTGGTGCTTTAGCCTCGCATCGGTGTTTCGGGCATGCTGTTGCACTTCTATTTTGCCGACAAAATGCAAACGGGCCTTGTCATTTAAAACACTCTTGGCTTCAATCGTGCTGGTGCCATTTTGGGCTACATGATCGGTGTGTGAAATAAAATGGGCCACGCTTTTGTCTTTTTGTAAGGTGACAATTTGTGTGTTGGCTTCAGTGCCTTCAGCATTATTTTGGGTATACAATAAAACACCCGAGCGAAAGCCACTGGCAAGGCCGATGGCATTGTGCACTTTGCTGTCTTTTTCTTGTGTGATGCGAATTTCAGCAAATTGACAGCCTTTTTCGTCACAGCATTGTAAATAATCGTAAAATAAAACACTCATTGCTTCACATGAAAAGCTGATTCGATGATAGGGCAGGGTGCTCGCTGTGCCATAAAACGTTTGTGAAACAGAAGCGGTGACACCACTTTTCAAAGTGATGCTCAAATCGCTTTCATGTGTTTTTTGATCTAAAAATACCATGTGAAATGGGTGGTTTAAGCTTTTTTCAATCACCACAGCTTGATTTTGGATGCTGACGCCTTCAGGGATCTGCGAATATTCTTTGGAAAATATGCCATCAACAAAAGTGGCATAATGCAAAGGTTCTAAAGTCAGTAACAGGTTTTGAATCCATTTGGGTTCAAACTGCACTGGGGTGACGTCATTTTGTAACACCGCGCCAAAGTCGTGCATGAACTGCTTGTTTTGCAAAAACAATGGGTGAAAATTAGGCGCCTTCATGTGCGTCACCCTTTGTGAAACCATAGCCTGTGGATTCTAAAGACAAGGCCAAGTTTTTGTCGCCAGATTGTACGATTTGGCCATGGGCCAACACATGCACATAATCAGGTTCAATCAAATCTAATAAACGTTGGTAGTGGGTGACAACGATCATAGAGCGATCAGGCGAGCGCAAGCTGTTGACGCCATCTGCCACTATGCGCAAAGCGTCAATGTCCAAACCTGAGTCGGTTTCATCCAAAATGGCCAGTTTGGGTTTCAGCAATGCCATTTGCAGAATTTCATTGCGCTTCTTTTCGCCACCTGAAAAACCATCGTTCACCGATCGTGAAATCAATTCTTCTTTCATGCCCAATTGTTTCATCAAGGCTTTGACTTCAGCCAAGAATTCAAAAGTGTCCAATTCTTCTAGACCATCATGTTTGCGTTTGGCATTCACCATGGCTTTAAGAAAATTGATGTTGCTCACACCAGGGACGGAAACAGGGTATTGGAAAGCCAAAAACAAACCTTGTAAGGCGCGTTCGCTGGGGTCCATTTTGGTGAGATCCAAGCCATTAAACGTGACGCTGCCTTTTTCAATTTCGTAGCCAGCACGACCTGCCAAGGTGTAACCCAAAGTGCTTTTGCCTGAGCCGTTGGGGCCCATGATGGCATGCACCGTGCCTGGGGCCACGTCCAATGAAATCCCTTTTAAAATGGATTTGTTATCAACGCGAACGACTAAATCTTTAATACTAAGCATGCTTACCCCACCGTGCCTTCTAAACTGAGTGCCAATAATTTTTCGGCTTCCACCGCAAATTCCATTGGCAACTCTTTGAATACGCTTTTACAAAAACCGTTCACGATCAGCGCCACCGCGTTTTCGCGATCCAGGCCCCTTTGCATCAAATAGAAAAGTTGATCTTCACTTATTTTGGATGTGGAGGCTTCGTGTTCGGTTATGGATTGTTTGTTTTTGACTTTCACCACCGGGAAGGTGTGTGCGCCACAGGTTTCACCCATGAGCAGAGAGTCGCATTGGGTAAAATTGCGAGAATTCTGCGCATTTTTACCAATTTCGACGAGGCCTCTGTAGGTGTTCTGGCCAAAACCCGCCGAGATCCCTTTTGAAATAATGGTGCTGCGGGTATTTTTTCCGATATGCACCATTTTGGTGCCGGTGTCCGCTTGCTGGCGGTGGTGGGTGAGGGCGACAGAATAAAATTCGCCCACGCTTTCATCACCCAACAACACACAGCTTGGGTATTTCCAAGTGATGGCCGAACCGGTTTCGACTTGCGTCCAGGATATTTTGGATTTTTTGCCCTTGCACAAACCGCGTTTGGTTACAAAATTGTAAATGCCGCCTACGCCGTTTTCATCGCCTGGGTACCAGTTTTGTACGGTTGAGTATTTGATTGTCGCATTGTCTAAGGCCACCAGTTCTACAACGGCGGCATGCAATTGGTTTTCGTCGCGTTGGGGCGCGGTGCAGCCTTCAAGGTAGCTGACGGTGGCGCCTTCATCGGCAATGATGAGCGTCCGCTCAAATTGCCCAGTAGAGGCGGCGTTGATTCTAAAGTAAGTCGACAATTCCATTGGGCAGCGTTTGCCCTTGGGGATGTACACAAAGGAACCGTCAGTAAACACCGCCGAATTCAATGCGGCATAGAAATTGTCATGCTGTGGCACCACGGTGCCAATATAGGTTTTCACAAGTTCAGGATAGACTTGCAAAGCCTCACTGATGCTGCAAAAAATAATGCCTTCTTTTTTGAGTTTTTCTTTGAAGGTGGTGGCGACAGACACGCTGTCAAACACCGCATCCACAGCCACACCCGCAAGCATTTCTTGTTCTTTTAAAGGGATCCCCAGTTTGGCGTAGGTTTTGAGCAGTTCAGGATCAACCTCATCCAAACTCTTGGGTTGGTTTTTAAGTTTAGGGGCGCTGTAATACACAATTTTCTGATAATCGATGGCAGGGTAGGTTACCTTGGCCCAATGGGGCTCTTTCATGGTTTTCCAGATCTCGAAGGCTTGCAACCGCCACTCAGTCATAAACGCGGGTTCATTTTTGAGCTTACTGATGGCACGAATGGTGTCTTCGTTCAAACCAGGGGGCAGTGAGTCAGACTCAATATCAGTGATAAACCCGGCTTTGTAGCCTTCGTTTAACATGCCTTTTAAAGTCGCATTTTGTGAAGTCATGGTGACACCTTTGGGCCTATCGCAAATCAGCCAAACTCAAATTTTTCAGGGCATTGAAAATCACACGGTTGATTTTTTGCCAATGCGGTTTGATTTGGCATGAGCCTTCAATCTCGCACTGGTGAAGGTGGTTACTGCATTCTGTCATGCCCAAGGGGCCATCCAAGGCTTCTATGATGTTTAAAAGCGGGATGTTTTCTGGGGACTCTTTTAAACGGTAGCCCCCTTGTTTGCCCAGTTTGGAAACCACAATCTCGTGTGCTGCCAACAATTTTAACAATTTTCGCACGGTGGTTTGAGGTATGCGTGTTTTTTCCGCCAAATCTGCCGCGCTTTGCATGTTCTGCGGGGCATTGGCCATTTCGGCCAAGATCAGCGTGCCGTAATCGGCCAATTTACTGAGCTTTATCATCGCGGTACCTCAACTATCAGGTCGCATGCGCGAATACCTATTGGGTTCTTACTGGTACTATTTTAGTCCCATTAAGCGCGCGCGTATAGTAGCGGGCTTAGGGCGTAATAGCAAGGATTGGAACAATCGGCAATTGGGGTTGTCAAAAAGGTTTCGCGGCGTAAAAATCCGATCGAAAATGTAAGAAAGGGGGCAGTGATGATGCCAAGAAACTTGCAGGCACAACAGAACAACTCACATCGGTATTCACAGCAACGCCGCCTTCAGCAGGCTGCGTATAGGGGCTTGGATCCCATATCTGTTGCCCAAAGCCGTTCCAGGGCCAATATACACCACCAACATCAGAATGGGGCGTTGAGAGGGAAGTAGGGGTGTTGGGTGCATTTAATTGAGTTCCCCCTCATCAGCCAGGAGTAAGGCCGAGGACGGCCCAACTCCTGGCGTCTTCTCCCTCAAGGGAGAAGAAAAGAGTGAGAAGAACAGAAAACTTAGGCCATCGCCGCTTCAGGCGTTTTTTCAACAGCGGTTTCTTCGGCTTCACCCGCTTGCGGAAGGGTCACGTTCAATTCCAACACTGAACGCTCGCCTGTTTCTTTCAGCTGAACTTGAATTTGCTTTTCATCAATGTGCACGTATTTGCTGATCACTTGCACCAATTCATGATGCAATTTCTGCAAAAAGTCAGGATCTTTTTGCTTGGTGTTGTGTGACACCACAATTTGCAAACGCTCTCTGGCCACAGCTGCAGCATTGCGGTTGGCATGACGGCGAGTCGTGCCGAATTTGAAAAATGAAAAAAAGCCCATGATCTTCTCCCACCCTGTGATCGCCAAACCTTAAGAATGTTCAGTTTCAGTGCGACGACGCGTAAACAAACGTTCTAGGAATTTTGGCATTCTTTGACGCTTGTCTATAAATCGCATGGGGACATTTTTGCCCAGCAATCTGTCCACTGCATCCATGTAGGCAAGTGATGCGTCACTTTCCACATCCAATGTCACAGGGATCCCTCGGTTTGAAGCGGTCAAGACAGCGGGTGACTCAGGAATCACACTCAACAAGGGAACAGATAGGATTTCACGCACGTCTTCAATGCTCAACATTTCGCCACGCAGCACACGTGCAGGTGAATAACGTGTCACCAACAAATGTTCACGAATAGGCTCTTTCTTTTGTTCAGCACGCATGGACTTGGACGAAAGCACGCCCAAAATGCGGTCAGAGTCGCGTACGGAAGACACTTCGGGGTTTGTGACCACCACAGCTTCATCAGCAAAGTACAGTGCCATCAATGCACCACGCTCAATGCCGGCTGGGGAATCACACAAGATAAAATCGAACTCTTTTTTGAGATCGTTTAGCACTCGTTCCACGCCTTCTTGGGTCAGCGCGTCTTTGTCACGCGTCTGTGAGGCTGGCAATATAAATAGGTTTTCATTGCGGCGATCTTTGATCAACGTTTGTTGAAGATTGGCATCGCCATTGATCACGTTGATAAAATCGTAAATCACCCGGCGTTCGCAACCCATGACCAAGTCCAGGTTACGCAAGCCGATATCGAAATCGATAACCACTGTGCGCTTGCCGCGTAAAGCCAAACCCGCAGCCAATGCTGCACTGCTTGTGGTTTTGCCTACGCCGCCTTTGCCAGAGGTGACCACTATGATTTTGGCATCAGGTTTTTCTGTGTTTTCCATCTTGATAATTTCTCCTCATCCGCGCAGGGCTTGAAAATCACTGCCCGCCCGTATTGGTAAAAGCTCAATTTTCAGTTTTTCTTCAGACCATTCAATTTTGACGGGTTGGCGCCAAAATTCAGATTTGATCAAATCTTCGTTCACCGTATATTGGCCCGCGATTGAAACCAATTCGGCTTCAAGCGACAAGCAAAAAATCTTGGCTTCACGGTTACCATTGATGCCCGCCAAAGCGCGCCCACGTAAAGCACCGTAAATATGCACATGGCCTTCTGCCAACAACTCGGCACCAGGGCTCACGGCGCTAAGCACAGTGAGGTCGCCACCTGTCGCGCAAATTTGCTGACCGGAGCGCACTGGCTGTGTCACCAATTTGTTTTGTGCATTATAGGGTAGCACGTGACCACTTTCTTTGGGTTCAGCACGCGACTCTTTGGTTTCAGGCAAAACGGGCAAGCCCGCTTGCGTCGCGGCATCGTGTTGAGATTGGCTGCCGCCACGCACGCCCACAGGGAACATGCCTTGGCTCACCAAGGTTTCGCGTAGGCTGGAAAAATCAATGGGCAGTATGGCATCACGCACACGCTGCAAATCAATGACCAAAGGCGCGCCTTTAAAAAACTGTGGCGCTTGAGACACCTTGGCTGCCAATTGGGCACTTAAGCCACGCAGCAAAGGATCTTGTAACCACAATGTGGTCAGTGTGTACAATCCAGCTTTCAGTTGGAAAGCGGAACGACTTTGGAGTGCGATTTCATCATTCATGAGAGTGGGGTTTCACAAAAGAAGTGCAATACAAAACCACGGGAATCTACCGGTGACATGCAACAGTGTCAACTCATGTTTGCAATGGTTTCAATGAGTGTACGCAGTATTGCACCCAAAATTAACTGTATGGAACATAAAAAAATGTAGCACTATTAAAATGAGAGTAAGTAACTGACCCATGCGCTGATTTAAAACGCAGCCCTGGGGTGCGTTTATTCAAAGAGGTTTTTATGCCCGGTGATGATTTCAATTTGTTACCACAGTTTGTAAAAGACGCCGCAAAACACATGATACAAGGTGTGCCGTTTATTGTAGAACCTGAAGTGCGCGATGCCGTTTTGGAATTCTAAAACATCAACCAGCATTTGCTGAGCATCACAAAAGGCAAGGCCTATTTTTTAAAGATTGAACACACGGCACACTCCCCTTTGGCGCGCAGAAAAATGCAAGGGAAAATGCTCCAGTTTAAAATGGGCGAGGATATTCAATCTATCAATTTGGGCAAGGGCTGGGTTTATTTTGGGAAGCTATTAAAAGAATATTGCCTTCGCTCTCGTTACGATATCAAAGAAGTTGATGATCTTATAAAAGATTTAGAAGGCACGAAAAAAAAATTAAAGACCATGCATTCTGTGATTTTTCTGACGGACGCTATTTTGGATAACACTGGCACGCCGCACCCCAGGGGCACGGCATGGATCATGCTACACAATCCAGAACACGCGGCGCCAGAGGCACTACACAGCAAGAGCGTGCTGGCTGCAGGCACTTTCGTTGAGGCAAGGTTTGCACAAAACCCACACACTGGCGACATTAAACTTGCCCCAGTGATAGGGTCACATCACTTTAGTTTGGCTATTCAGAGTTTAGAACAATCTGTTCGTATACTCACAGTTTTGGGTATGTTTCATGGTGCCATGTGGCGCACTTCAGGTACAACGAAACTGACAGGTGCACAAGACAATTTCCGTTCAGTAAAAGCGTATATTTTAACCGATTATTTAGGCGAAGCACTGTTTCCAAAAATACAAAATGATACTAAAAAAGAAGCATTTTACGTCAAAGGCGATGACACGCATGCAAAGTTGATGCTGTTTGCCGAATACTTATTAAGCGCAACAGAACACTTAGCCTTTTTGCATGAGAAAGGCGTGGTGCACCGCGACATTAAACCACAAAATGCAGTGATAAATGGTGCGGGAAAAATCTTTTTAATCGATTTTGGATTTTCCATCATATTGCCCGCAGGCGTAGAAAAAGTCTTCATTAACGCATGCGGATCGAATGGATTTGTTGATCGTACAATCAGAAAAGATCTTAAAAAATACGAAAACGATCCACAGAACAAAGGCAAAGCTGTATTCAGCAGTGAAACAGACATGTATGCATTTGGCATTTTTGCCTTGATGCTATTGCCACCGCATATGGTAAATTGTAAGAAGAAACTCTATTACTCACCGCACGATGGCGAATTTGAAATACCCAGCTACCCTGCCAGTATGGCAATCCTGCCTGGAGCTTTGAATGCAGATGAATACCAAGCATTTGACACGCTCTTAGGGCTTATCAATGCTTGTGAGGGGCAAAGTGCCACGCTGCGGCCTACCGCATCAGTTCTGGCGGGGGCCTTGAAACATTTTATAAAGGTGTGCAAACATGAAGAGCAGGCGCTACTGACGAAGCCCGCCAACTTTACCCCAAAATTGGAAGGCAATTCGCCAGCAGTGCCAATTACAGAGTCAGAAAAGAAAACCAAGAGCAAGTCATCACTCAGTGGCGGCCTTTCTTCCTGATTAAAGGACGCACCTTGAGGTGGGGGCAACAGCAGGCGCCACTGGCGCAAAGTGCATAAGGTTTTGCATGTCCAAGTGTTCTTCTGCAAACAATTGGGGCATTTCAAATGCAATGGCATCTTCTAAAGACAGCACAGCTTCTTCAGAATCCACGTTTTCATTGTGTGCATCTTGCAAGAACTCATATAAATCAGGACTGCGGTTGATACAAGCTGCCGAAGGCTCGAACAAAGGATTTTGTTGCAGCGCTTGCGCCACCACAGGCAGATTGACCCATTTTTGTAACGCGGCTTCACAGGCTTTATCAGCCACTTCCACTTTGTCTTCGCCCTGTTTGTTCAGGCCATAGACGCCACGTGTGATTTTTGGGGAGAAAAGAGTGTCTGCTTTAATATAGTGGGGGTGCAAAAATACGGGCACTTGTTCAAAGTGGCACGTTCTGTGTTTTTTCACGTTTTGAGTCAAGGCTTGTGCAAATTCGATCATGGCCTTTCTGTCTAAGGCACAATACACAAAAGAAAGGGACGTCAATTGGTGACCATGCTGTTTTAAAAAATGCACAATGGCTTTTTTCTCATCTTTTTTAATGTAGAGGCTGCTGTCTTTTAGTTTTTTTACAGTCAGTGACACAAGCGCATTTTTTGGCAATTGTGGGTTATTCATAAATTCACGTAGTGTGGCTACATCGTTTATTTCAATGTGTGTAGTGGTCATGTGAAGCTCTCAAAAAAGACATGTTGGCATTCTTGTATCTTAAGCCTCAAAGGTCAAGTTGATATACTTATGTGTAATTGCACTTAACCTGCAATCAGCCTAATTTGTGCAGTAGAAAGTATTAGGAAAATCTGTGCTATTCTCCAAAGGTCCCTTCGTTTAAAGCGATCAACTGCATGTGTGTTTGCGTTCAGTCACAAACATGGAGATGTTTAAAATCATGCCCTCCCATTTAACCTATTTTCAAGATTTGATTCAAAAAACCGCGGTTCATAATGTGGACGTGAACGGAAAGGTAAAGCCTTTTTTTGTAAATTCAACAACCCGCGATCTTTTTCTTAAACTTGAAGCACTCAACAATCAACTGGTGGCGTTGACGGGTGGCCAATTTTACATGACCAAAATTGCACACACCGTGCAAAGTTTGCGCAGGTTTGCCAGCAAACAGCCACGTGTGGGTAAAGTCGAATGGTACAGAGCCAGCGCAAATGCAACCCGGTATTTATCTGACGATGTTACTGAACTGGGTGAGGAATTCATTGCAGCCAACAAGGCCCTTTTTACTGATGCGTCCACAGCGCAATTTAATACGGTCTTAGCCGAAATCAGTGAGTGTTTGGGTAAATTGCAAAGCAAAAACGATTTGCAATTTACCCACATGAGCGCACACAACGTGCCGGAAGAAATCCGACAAGTCAAAGCATGGATTTTAACCCACAATATTGAACTGAAAAATACCAAAAGCAGCAAGCACAGTGCCAGTGTTTATGAAGTGGGGTCGACGGGTGAAATTCGCCCTGTGCAGGCATTGGATGGTACATTTTTTTTAGGTAAGTTCATAGGTTACCCTGATCTCAAAGGGCTATTGGCACTGGCAACCAATGAAATCAATGCGCTGAGCTTGTTGGGGCGCTTATTTGGTATTCAGTTTAGAAATTCAGAAACCAGAAAGCGAAACTTAAATAGCTATTTAAGAACATTTAAAGCCATTATCATCATGGAGCATATGGGGGCTGATTTAGCCAATACCCTCATGGCGGGTGAACTGTATTTAAACAAGAACGAACCACAGGCTGATGAAAAAAATTTGCTTCTGTTTTTAAAACTCATGGTTTCAGTTGTGGAAGAACTTTTCTTCTTGCATCAAAACGGCATCCTGCATCTCGATGTGAAATCCGAAAATTCAGGGCTAATTGAAAAGACATGGGTGCGATTTTTTGATTTTGGCCATTCTGCCATTTTAAAGGCAGGTGAGCAGTATAAAACCCTTACGGGTAGAATGGGTTCTTTGGGGGTGCGTGATCCTGACATTGAGGCGCAGTTTCAGCGGAATCGCTCTGTGAATTATTGTAAGGAACATGATTTGTATGCCATGGGCATGCTGCTGGTAGAAATGCTGCCCTCTGATTCAGTAAAGTGTGTATGGACTTCCTATGAAACAGGCACGTCCAATGAGCTTTGTATTCCAAAATATCCCAAAATGTGTGAACGGTTTTTGTCAGACTCACAGTATAAAGAGCCCCTACGTGAAATTTTTGACGAAGCATTAACGCTAATTAACCAATGTTACGAACCTGATTTTGCTCAGCGAGGGGTGTTGAAGGACCATGTAGACAACGCCAAGGCCCTTTTTGCACGGGCAGATGCAATCCTGAACCCCGTGTTTACAGCGTACCCCAGCTACACACATCAAGAAGAAGCCCTCACGGTCCAAGTGAACCCAGCCGATAATCAGTTCGACTTGTCAGCTGCGCATATTGATAGGCTGGCCTCACAATTCACGCAAACGCTATAGCCCAACCCCATTGCCTGCAATTACACAAAATTATAGATAGCCCTTTAGGTTCAAAATGAGGCAAACTTAGTAAATTAACCAAATTTGGTGGAGTTGAGGATGTTTGAGCAAAATTTTCCTGAGTATATTCAAGGCTTAGTAAAGCATGATGTGGATGGGGTGAAGTTTTTCCTCAATCCTGAAAATTTGGCCGCCGTGCGCGCATTGGATGAACTGAACACAAAATTGATTGCGTTGACTGAAGGCCATGTCAGCATACACAAAGTGGCTTATAACGTTGAGTCGCCAATTCGTGCAGGCAAATCGAAACCCAGAACGGCCGGAGTTGAATTTATCATCAATGGCGCCACCAGCGGGTACATTAAACCAGACGGGTTTACCGCATTTGAACAACAAATAAAAGATCACATCAAACCGGAACTGCATGAGGAAGCCGCAACGCTTTTGGCATCCATCCAGAAAAACTTAAAAGCACTTCAATCCAAACACGATATTCTCTTTACCATGGAGCTTGAGCCCCAAGAAGATGAGTCTGTGCGGGTTAAAAATGCCAAGGCCTGGCCGGTGATGCACGTTGTTGAAGAGGAATATCCCGCAGACGACGCTCCTGAAGGCACCCCTTCAGATTTCAACAATATCAGTGTGCTGGGTGAAGGCACCACTGCACAAGTGCGGGTGGCGCAAGACATTTATACAGGCGCTTTAAGGCTTGAAAAGATTATCGCCGGTGAGAATGAAGAGGAAGTACGTGCTTTGGCCCAAGCAGAAATAGAAGTGTTAAAACGTTTGGGGCGTTTTCATGGCGTGTCTTTTAGGATCTCTGAAACTGAAAAAACCAATGAGGTTACGGGCGGTGTACGCAAGTATAAAGCCTACATCATGACTGATCATGCGGGGCAGGAATTATTTGATTACTTGCAGTCAGGGCAGATGTATGAACAAGCAAAAGATGAAACAGAAAAAGTAGAAATATTCTTAGAATGTGCCATAAACATTCTTGAAGAGATGTGTTTATTTCATGATCTTGGCATCCTGCATTTGGATATTAAGTCTGAAAATGCTGCGCGCGATAAGTCAGGCAAAATTTCATTTATTGATTTTGCGTTTGCTGCGCGTGATTTGGATCAATCAAAGAAAGCAGTGCTAGAAATATTGCGTGGCACAGAAGGGTTAATCGATCCTAAAGTGCTGCTAGAGTATGCAAAAAATTTAGATACAAAAACGGGTAAATCAAAAGTCACGTATTCACAATTTACGGATATTTATGCACTGGGGCTATTGTTGGTAGAAATATTGCCCTTTGCATCCACTAAAGTCACCCTGAAAACCAATATGGCAGGTGACAGTCAGTACGTGACCTATCCGGTAAAAGGCGTAAATGCGGGTTTTTTATGGCAGTCATCCGAACATTTTCATAAAGAAATTTTTGTGGATGCATTGAAGCTTATCAACTCTTGCGCCAAAGAGCCTGAAGACGAAAGGTATACAGCCCGTGCACTCTTGGGTAAATTCAAAGAACTGCATGACAATGCATGTAGGTTGAAAGGCAAGGGTCGTCCTGCGCCCACACCAAGCTATACACCCAGAAAGGAAAGGGCAGAGACCAGTAAAAATGCTGAAAAATCAGCAAAAGAAAAAGTACAAACAAAGCAAGATGAGCACGCAAAGACAAGTCATCGAAAGTCGTTTGGAACAAGTTAATCAATGTGATTAAATCTGCATGAAAAGCTAGGGGTGCTTATGAAGGCAAACGAACTGAAAGGCTTTCCACTATTTGTGCAGAATGCGGCCCAGTTTGTTGATGCTGATGGCAACCTGTATTTTGTTGATGAATCCGCAAGGGCGGCCATTCTTGACATTGAAAAACTGAACAAGCAATTGATTGCTTTGACGAAAAACGATTGTTATTTAACCAAGCTTGAACCCAGCCTGACCACTGCTCGAAGAAAGACTGAAAAGCCATACCTTGTTTACCTGTATATCTGGAAGAACGAACTGCCAATTGATTTTCAAAACTCAAGAACCGTTGCAGAGCTGAAAGAGCTAATGGGGGAAAACTTTCCAGAGCAGAAGGATGAAATTGAAAAAACCATCGATGCGCTTGAAGGGGCCATCAAATCACTGCAATCCACTTGTTCTGTTTTTTTCACAAATGATCGTATCAATTACAAAATTGAAGCACACGCAAATATTCTGCTTCACAATCCTGAAGCCAAAAATCCAGAAAAAAACCACAGCAGCAGCGTGCTGGACAAGGGAGCCTACGCCCATGCCCGTTTTGCGCAAAATGTT
>Ga0207004_1161_pt1 | contig 13627 bp, 11 predicted proteins | sample Alteio_BWMinCont_86_FD_153468 | JGI IMG/M metagenome (GOLD analysis project Ga0207004, IMG submission 153468) | Enriched cells from forest soil in Barre Woods Harvard Forest LTER site, Petersham, Massachusetts, United States -... | ecosystem: Environmental > Terrestrial > Soil > Temperate forest >...
CGATGGCATTCTGCTCGGCGGGCATGGCCTATTCACCTGGGGCAGGACCCAGCGCGAGTGTTATCTCAGCAGCATTCACACGATTGACCAGATGGGCGAGTTTATTCTGGCGCACCAGCGCCGGAGGGTCACGATTTTCGGTGGCGTGGAACACGCCCCTGTTCGCCATCGGATAGAAATCGCGGCGCAAATCTTGCCTGCGCTGCGCGGAGCGGTGTCATCAAACCGGCGCGTGGTTGCCCACTACACGGACAACGAAGACGCTCTTACTTTTGCAGGCTCGCAATGGGCAAAACAACTGAGTGGCCTCGGCACGAGCTGTCCTGACCATTTCCTGCGCACCAGAGTCTGCCCGCTGTTTATTTCCTGGGATCCTGAGAAACAAAATGTCAGTGCGCTCAAGGCGAGTATCGAATCACAGGTCGTCGAATATCGAGCGGCCTACAAAAGATATTACGACGATTGGGCCACAAGCGATTCGCCCAAGCTACGCGATTCCAATCCGTCGGTGGTCGTTGTTCCTGGTCTCGGACTTTTCGGCTTCGGCAAGAATAAGAAAGAAGCGCGGATCACAACAGAATTCTTCATCAACGCCATCCATGTCATGGCTGGCGCAAATGCCTTGGAGGAGGGGCAAGTTTCGCATCCGCTCCCTCAGGCGCGCCGCCACGAGCAATCAGAACAGTTCGCGCATTCTCACAACTACGTGGCTCTTCCTCGATCGGAGGCATTTCGCATCGAATATTGGGCACTTGAAGAAGCAAAGCTGCAACGCATGCCACCTGAGGCGGAGTTCAGCCGGAAAATCGGCTTGATCATCGGAGCTGCAAGCGGGATCGGGCGCGAAGCCGCTCTTTTGCTAGCGCGCAAAGGTGCTCACTTGGTGGTTGCGGATTTCGATGAATCCGGTGCAAAACAGGCAGCGGACGAAGCCGGCTCGCTTTCGTCTGCTGAATTCGTTACCCACACATGTGTCGATTTGAGCTCCAGCGAGTCGCTGGCAAAAGCGGTGCGGCGCGTAATTCTGGAATTTGGCGGAATCGACCTCATCGTGAACACTGCGGCGATCTATCCTGTAGCAGATTCTGACGGCGACATTTCGGAAGCACAGTGGGCCAAAACTTTTCTGGTAAATGTTACTGGTAATTATCTACTCGCGCGTGCTGCGGACTGGGTCTTTCGCGATCAGAAGTTGCCTTCCTCCATGGTTCTCACCAGTTCCGCAAATGCTGTCGTCCCCAAGAAAGGCAGCGAAGCCTACGACACGAGTAAGACCGCGCTGAATCACCTGATTCGCGAATTAGCCATTGAACTCGGACCGCTCGTCCGTGTGAACGGGATTGCCCCAGCAACGGTGGTGGCTGGCTCCACTATGTTTCCGCGCGACCGCGTCCTGCAATCCCTTCAAAAATACGCCATCGCCTACTCGGAGTCCGAATCAACCGACCAACTCAAGGGCAAACTCGCTGATTTCTACGCACGGCGAACTCTGACGAAGCGGGCCATCACGCCTGAAGCCTGCGCGCAGGCTATTGTTTGGCTGGCGAGCGACCATAGCGCGCGGACGACAGGCCACATCATTCCGGTCGACGGCGGCTTGCCGGATGCCTTTCTCCGGTAGTCCCGCCAATTGGGCTCAGCCCGGGAACATGAAAGGATCTATGCAACGGATATGCTTCGTGTTGCAGGTGAAGCCGGAAAGGCTTCAGGAATACAAAGACCGTCACTGCTCCGTTTGGCCGGACATGCTTGCGGCGCTCCGCGAAACCGAATGGAATAACTATTCACTGTTCCTGCGCTCCGACGGTCTTCTGGTCGGATATCTGGAGACCCACAATTTCGAAACTGCCCGCGCCGGCATGGCCCGGCGCGAAGTCAATGAGCGATGGCAACGTGAGATGGCGGACTTTTTTGTGCAGGCGGATGGCACGTTTCCGGACCGAGCGATGACCCCGCTCGAAGAAGTCTTCCATATCTGATTCAAATTTGAGGACACTTTGATCCCAAACCCGGCATTAGGCGTTTTCTTTCACTGGCTTGGGGGGTTGGCCTCGGGCAGCTTCTACGTTCCGTATCGCGGAGTGAAGCACTGGGCGTGGGAGACTTACTGGCTCGTAGGCGGATTCTTCAGTTGGATTATTGCGCCATGGCTCCTCGCCGCAATGATGACCGACGATCTTCTGGCCGTACTTCGCGAAGCCCCAGCCCAGAGCATACTTTGGACCTATATTTTCGGAGTCCTTTGGGGGCTCGGCGGGCTGACGTTCGGGTTGACCATGCGTTATCTGGGGATGTCTCTCGGCATGGCTGTTGTCCTGGGGTATACGGCAGCCTTTGGCACTCTAATGCCGCCGATTTTCCGCGGCGAATTCGTTCATCAAGTAGTCGGCACTCGCTCTGGCATCGTGATCTTGATTGGCATTGCTGTTTGTCTCGTGGGGATTGCCTTCGCGGGAGCCGCCGGGTTTTCCAAAGAGCGAGAAATGTCCCAGGAGCAAAAGCGCGCATCCATCAAGGAATTTGATCTGAAAAAAGGGCTGGTCGTCGGGACATTTTCGGGGATCATGAGCGCGTGCTTTGCCTATGGACTTGCGGCCGGGGATCCCGTCAAAGCCATAACGCTTCAGCACGGTACGTCCACTTTGTGGCAAGGCCTGCCCGTTCTAGTCGTGCTTCTCGCCGGTGGATTCACCACAAATTTTATCTGGTGTGCAATCTTGCACCATCGGAATCGAACTGGTTATCAGTATTTACATTCCGAGATTAGAGGGGCTCTACCAGGTAGGAGTGAGGAGCACGTCCTTGAGACAGCAACGGACGCTCCGGGTGAGGAGATGGCCGCAACAGCAGTTCTAGTAAGCGCTACTACGGACACACTTCGGGCGCCAATGCTTGCGAACTATCTTTTCTCCGCACTGGCGGGAACCACCTGGTATTTCCAATTTTTCTTTTACACCATGGGCGAAACGCAAATGGGGAGATTCAAATTTTCAAGCTGGACACTCCACATGGCCAGCATCATCATTTTCAGCACACTATGGGGGATTGCTCTGAAAGAGTGGAACGGCGCAGGCCGCAGCACCAAGTGGCTCGTGGCCGTCAGTCTCTTCGTCCTTGTAGGGTCGACCATTGTCGTTGGGTACGGGAATTATTTGGGTGTAGCGTCTCGGCATTGAGTGAAGTCCACCTATGCGGTCTATCTCAGTGTTCTAAGCTGCACAGTACTGACCTATCGCTGCTTCCAGCAGATGGGTCCTCGTTCTTATTCCAGGTGAACGGCTGCCTTAGCGGAGGCGGAGTGATGGATTATTCCGCAAACGCGTCTATGGCCGTTTCCTCATCATTGTAGGAATCGAATAGGTTGTAAACGCCGACTGTGCGCAGGCTCAGAGCGACAAACCCGTGAGGATTGACGAGCTTGATCGCGCCACCGCGTTGCCGCAGCGTCGCGTAGCAGCGGACGAGGGCGCCAATTCCACTCGAGTCAATTCCCGGTACTTCGGAAAGAGTCAAAACAATTTGAATGCTTCCCCCAGCGATCAATTCCTCCATTGCCTGCCGGAACTCCTCCACTCCCTGGCCGAGCCTCAACAAACCGTTAGGGCGGACGATGAACACCTCCCCGCGGCGCCGCATGTCGATGACCACGCAAGTCTCCAAGTCCCACAAAAGACGTGGGTTTGACAGTGTAATTCGCGTTTGCTAGAGTACGCAGCCAACTTAAGGTAAGCCGAAGGAAATTGCAATCGGCTTACTCACTTGCTCCCATTCCGCCCTAGCATGGGCCACGGTTATCCCATGTCCACCAGACCGACGGATGCAGCGCGACCCGAGTCAGCATTCGTCACCGCTCTTTTGCGAACGCGCGATGTATCGGCCTGCGCACGCGTCCTTTCCAACAGGGCTTTGGAGATTGTGAGCGCCACTGCCGCAGTCGTGTACGTTGTGGATGCTCTTGATGGCGCGACATGGTCAGCGAGGGGAATCGCCGGGCCTGTTGAGGTCGAGGTCAACATCGAGCCTGCGGAGGCATCCACGCTCGCCGCAGTGGCAACTGAGCAGCACGCAATGCTATTTTCCCGTTCGGATCTAAGGCCTCAGAGCTATTCCCACTTAAAAACTCGCCGGATCGTAGAATCGCTGGCGTACGTCCCATTTGTGGTGAACGGGTTACTCGCCGCTGTCCTTGAAGTTATATCTCTTGACGGCGACCTTCGCGACGATGACTTGGCTGCCCTGGCAGCGCTCACAGAATTTGCCGCGCCAGCTGTGGAACAGGTGCTGGCCATAGAACGCGAGCGCAACAGTGGGCTGCATGCACTTAACCGCCTCTCGCAACTCTACGATCTGGAGAAAACGTTCCACTCTACTCTCGAGATGGATACGCTCCTGCCGCTGATAAGTTCTAAGTTTCGTGATGTCCTCTCCGCGCAAGCGGTACACGTGTGGATGGTGAAAACCGAGGACGAACTGCTGTTGATGACTTCTGACGGCCACGACCCGACCGTTCAGCCGAACGCGAGTCTGAAGTCGGGGGAGGGTATCGCGGCCGAGGTTTGCGACTCGGGGGAGCCCTTGTTGGTGGCTGATCCGACGGACGTACGCTTGCTCAAGCGAAACGCGGAGAGCGCGGATAGCGTGTTCGGGCTGATGGCCGCGCCGCTGATTATGAACGATGAAGAGGTCGGAGTGGTCGAGGCCGTTAATAAAATCGATGGAACGCCGTTCTCCGAAGAGGATCTCTTTCTTCTTACATCACTCTGCGAAACGGCAGCGGGCGCGCTGCACAACGCTAGTCTTCTGCAGGCGGAACGCAAGGTAGAAATTCTAGAAGCATTGGTCAAGGTCAGTAACGAAATTACTTCCACGCTCGACCTAGAACGCGTGCTGCAGGCTGTGGTCAACAATCCAGCCACAGTCATTCCCTATGAGCGTGCGTTTGTCGCGATGCAACGTCAAGGGCGGGTGCAGCTAAAGGCTATTTCCGGCACGTCCAAGAATCCGTCGGCCCCGGAGTTCGCCAGCCTGCGCGAGATGATGGAATGGGCTTCCGCGCTAGACCGGGAAATGTACATCCGCCAGCATGGAGAAGAAATCGACAATGACCGGGAAGAGACGCGGTTGCGCGCGCGTGCGTACTTCGAGCAGAGTGGCATGCGGGGCTTCTATGTGTTTCCTCTTGGTGACGACCAGGGACGCATCGGAACATTCGCATGCGAGAGCAGTGACCCCGATTTCCTGGGTGACGCTCATCTAGAGATGATAAAGATCGTGGCCACACAGGCAACGGTGGCCCTGCGGAATGCGTCCCTGTACCAAGAGGTTCCCTTCATCACGGCGTTACAGCCGTTCCTCCGGCAAAAGCAACAGTTTCGACACCTTGAAAAACGCCGCCAGATCGCCCTGATCGCGGCCGCGATGGCGGTCATTGCCGCGCTGGCCATAATTCCGATTCCCATGCGCGTGGAAGGCAGCGCTGCAGTTTTGCCGGCGGTCAGTTCGAAGGTACAGGCGCGAGTGGAAGGTGTTGTGCGGCGTGTCTTAGTTCGAGAGGGGCAGCGGGTTAGCTTCGGCGACTTACTTGGTGAGCTTGAAGACTGGGGCTATCGCGATAGCCTAGCCGCTGCGGAGGCGAAGTACAGATCCGCGCTGGCAGAGCGAAATCGGGCCCTGGCGGTGAACGACGGCAGCGCGGCCGGCGTACTGCAATCGCAAACCGATTACTGGCAGTCGGAGGTGGGGCGTGCACGGGAGCGGCTGGAACGTACCCGACTGCTGGCGCCGCATTCGGGCATCGTGGTTACGCCACACGCGGAAGAATTCACCGGCCGACACTTGGATGCCGGCGAGACTTTCGTGGAGATTGCGGACACCTCACGTACCTCGGTGGATGTTGGTGTCGACGAACATGATCTCCAGCTGTTGCAAGCCGGCGAGAGCGCTTCACTCAAGCTGGAGTCCTTTCCCACTCACACTTTCCAAGGACTCGTCAAGGTCATGAGCCCGATCAGCTATACGTCCGGCGAAGACCGTGTTTATTACGCGCGACTTGACGTACCAAACTCGCGCGGTCTCATGCACTCCGGTATGCAAGGGCGAGCGAAGATCCTTGTTGGATGGCGGCCGATCGGGTACGTGCTGTTTAGGCGGCCGGCAATGTGGGCATACACCAAAATTTGGTCATGGGTGGGATGGTGAATTCTATGAGCCTGAGAAACATTCGCACGGCAGTTCTTGGAACCGGGGTAGGGCTCGCGGCATTCACCATTTCCTGCGGCGACAACGGAGGGCGAACCACTACGGTAGAAGCGAAAGAGCAGGCCGCGACGACGCCAAGGGCGGCTGCTTCTGAACTGCCAGAAACCACGACGGACGAGATCAATGTCTCCGGTGCGCTGCTCGTGGAACACCAATTAGACGTAGCGGCTTTGCGCGACGGGGTTATATCCAGTATCACGGCAGACGTGGATTCTCTCGTGCACAAAGGGCAGGTGCTTGCGACTTTAGATGATCGCCAGATCACCGCCGATTGCAACGCAGCAGCCGAGCGCGTACAGGAGTTAGAATCGGACCTGAAAAACTGGGCTGCGGAGGTGAAGGTCCTAGAGGCCGACCAGCAGCGTGCTGAGCAGATGTGGGCAGCCAAACTTATCGCCCAGGAGCAACTTGACCACATCCGATACAACGTCGTGGCGGATCGTTTTCAGTCCGAGAGTGCGCGGCATAAGTTAGAAAACGCACGCGCCACATTGCAATCCCTCCAACTGGAAGCGGAAAAAACGCGGATCCGAGCGCCTTTTGATGGCGTTGTCGCGCGCCGCTACGTCCGCGAAGCGCAGCGGGTTGCCAACGGTGATCGGATCTTCTGGGTCACCTCAGTTGCACCTTTGCTGGTCCGATTCACCGTGCCCGAACGCCTGGTCGGGATCGCCAAACGGGGTGAAGACATACGCGTAAGTTCGACCGAGCGGGATGCCCCGGCGCACATCGGCACGATTACGACCGTCAGTCCGGTAATCGATCCTTCGAGTTCCACAGTTGAAGTGGTGGCCAGACTGCGAGGGCCTGCAGGTGATTTGCGAGCGGGAATGACCGTGAATATCGCACTGCGGAATAAGAAATGAACCTAGCCGAGGCGCTCAACGTCGCTATTCCCGATTTACCGGTTCGGGTAGCTAGGCGTGAGCGCCCGCCGAAGGTCGCTCCCGACCTGATCGTGCGGGAAACGGTTGAAGATGGCCAGCCTTTCTTCAATGTGATGATCCCTGAAACCCGTCGCTATTACCCCTTCCTGCCGGAACAATGGAAACTGCTCAGGCTATTCGACGGCATACGCACCTATGCCGAGGTAGCGGAACTTTATTCTGCGGAAACAGGAGCGTTCTTTCCGGAGCAGTACGCGCGCGATTTTGCCGAACAGTCGCGGGACATGCCCTTCTGGTACCGCAGTCCTCAGGAACGCAACATTGCGCTTTCGGAGAAGCTGGCTGAAGAGCGCCGACGTCGTGTCGCAAAGCAAGACCGCTTCAGCAGTTTGGCAGAGATTACTTTTACTGCGTGGGATCCTGACCGCTATCTCTCGCGGTTGCACGACAAGCTCTCATTCGTCTTCAGGCCCTGGTTTCTATTGCTGAACCTGACTCTATTTGCATGGTCTTTGGCGCTATGGCTGCAACACTGGAAGGCTATGGGCTTAGACACTGTGCAGTACTTCGACTTTTCAGAGAAGACGTTATACGGCTTCGCTGAGTTCTGGGTGTTGATGCTGTTCATTGGTTTTATTCACGAGTCCGCGCATGGCCTGGCCTGCAAGCACACCGGTGGCGAGGTTCATCGGATGGGGTTCATGTTGATCTACCTTTCGCCGGCGTTTTTCTGCGATGTGACCGAAGCCTGGGTGTACGGCGGTCGTTGGGAGCGCGTGACCACCATGGTGGCGGGCTTATGGTCCGAGATGATTCTCTGTTTCTTTGCAACCGTAGTGTGGTGGGGAACGCCGTCCGGCACCGTGACGCATCGCATCTCTTATGAATTCATCCTGCTGGCCGGCATTGGAGCGGTCATCATCAATTTAAACCCCCTTATTAAGCTCGATGGTTATTACATCTTCACCGAGATGATCGGCATCGCCGACCTTAAGGAAAACTCCACGATTTTTCTGAACACCTGGGTAAAGAAGCACCTTTTTCAACTTCCCGTGGAAGTGACATATGTACGGCCACGACGCGCCGTGCTGTACGTCACCTACGCGATTCTCTCCGGCGCCTATAGTTACACCCTGCTTTTCGTTGTAGTGACCCTTGCCTATAAAGTGTTCTATCGCTATATGCCGGGATGGGCATTCGTACCTGCCTTGATTTTGGCTCTTCTCATTTTCCGCTCGCGTATCCGGACGCTGGTGCAATTTGTCCGGACTGTGTATCTCGATAAGAAACCTCGTTTTCAAGCGCGCATGCGACCGCCAGTCGTCGTGGGGATCTGCGTCGTTGCCCTACTGATCTTCTTCGCCCCGGTCTGGAAGCAGACAGTCGGGGGCGTATTCATTCTCGAACCCTTGCGGCGGAGTGTCGCGAGAACATCTGTGCCAGGCTTTGTGGAGCAGATTTACGCCTTTGAGGGCGAACGTGTGAAGGCTGGCGCTCGATTGGCCCTTCTACGCGATCTTTCCTTGGAATCGGAGTTGGCCAGGATCGAAGCGGAATATGCTACGGCGGAGGCGGCGGCGCGTCGGGCACAGATTCTATATGCAGACTATTCACGGGCCGAGCAGGATCGTTTGCGACTCGGGGAGCGCAAGCGCACCTTGCGTGAGCAGGTTTCACATCTGACCGTGACCACTGACACCAGTGGCACTGTGGCTACTTCGCGGCTGCGTGACACGCTGGGAACATACCTTCCCCCAGGAACGATTGTCGCCGAGGTGGACGACGTCGCCAATTTGCAGTGTCGAATCTACGTTCCGGAGTACGAAATGCGCGAAGTGCGTGTCGGTCTGCCCGTTACGTTGGTGCACGCGGGTAGCTTTCTTCCCCTTCACAGCAAGGTTGCGGGCATATTTCCGGCCGCGGTGCCTGCGGGTGACCCGCTACTGCCAGTACCAGAGTTCCGGGGCACTCGAGCACCCAGCTATTACGTGGTTACAGCTGTGATTGTGAATTCTACCGGTGCCGCAGCAGCGGGCGAGACCGGCACGGCCAGGATCTTTATCAAGCGAAAGAGTGTGATGGGATTCGTCCGCGATATGACTTACGACTTCGTTCGAACCAAGCTGTGGTAGAGAGCGAGAGCCACCCGCGGGCGGCTCTCGCCTTCAGAACCTCCACAGCTGGGTAAATTCGAGGCTTACTTCCGGGCTGCAACTTTCACGGCCGCAACCTTCAAGGCCGCATGCTTCATAGCTGCCACTTTCAAGGCCGCACTCTTCATAGCTGCCACCTTCAGGGCCGCATTCTTCATAGCTGCCACTTTCAAGGCCGCATGCTTCATCGCTGCCACCTTCAGGGCCGCGTGCTTCATGGCTGCCATTTTTAAGGCCGCATACTTCATTGGCGCAGCTTTGGTCGACCCGGCGACCTCTGGCGCGGCGGTTTTGCTGGCTATGAGCGCTCTCTTCATTACTTCGCGGTTACTGATCAACGACTTCTTTTTCATGGTGCCTCCTCGAATTTTCTTAAGCCCAACGATCAGTTGTGCCAACTGCACGAGCCATGCCAAATGACGATCACCAGGAACAGACCGCTCAAGTCGCGCACGATCAACAATTTTCGCCGAACGGGAAGCAAGACAGCCGGGAGCCGTTTCCCATTGCCGGTCAAAAATTAACCCAAGAAGGGTCAATTTTTAACCCACCCGAATTTGCCGGCCCGCACGAACCAAATCTCCTAGATGTCGTATTTTCGGCACAGATACTTCATTCGTTGCGGGTTCACATGTAGCAACGCAGCCGCGGCGCTCTTCCGACCCTCGGTGCGGCGCAAGGCCGCACTAAGATAGGCAGCCTCGATACGCGCGATTTCCTCGTCAAAGGAAATGCCCGTCTCTGGGATAAGCAACGCTTCTTGCTGAGCAGTGCTGTGGTACAAGAGTGGCTGGGGCAGGTGTTTGGCCTTGATGACCTCGCCTTCCGCCATCAAGACCAGCCGCTGAATTAGGTTTTCCAATTCGCGTACGTTGCCCGGCCAAGTGTAGTCCTCGAGAATCTCTACGACGTCCGGGTCCACACGCTTCATCGGGATGGTATTGGCGGTGCAATACAACCGGACAAAATAGTCCACTAGCAGCGGAATGTCTCCGGTCCGCTCCCGCAGCGGAGGCAGGAAGATGGGGATCACATGGATTCGATAAAACAGATCTTCGCGGAAACGCCCGGCCCGGACCATCTCTTCCAAATCTTGGTTGGTGGCTGTTATGAGCCGAAAATCGATGCGCTGCGCCTTCTTGCCGCCTATCCGCTGCACGCTGCGGTCTTCCAGGACGCGCAGTAATTTTCCTTGCAACGCCAACCCAAGCGAGCCAATCTCATCGAGGAAAATTGTCCCGCCATTAGCAGCCTCAAAATGACCTGCATGTTCGTGGTATGCGCCAGTGAAGGCCCCTTTTTCGTAACCGAATAGTTCTGCCTCGATCAAGGTTTCCGGAAAGGCCGCGCAGTTCACACTAACAAATGGTTTGTCTCCGCGAGGGCCACTAGCTAGAATCGCACGGGCCACGAGTTCTTTGCCGGTCCCGCTTTCGCCCCGAATTAAAACCGTCGTGCTGTAAGCAGCTACGCGGGATATCGCTTCATAGACCCTCCGCATCGGCTCGCTGCCGCCTACAAGTTCTCCAAAACAGTATTTGCCCAGGGCCTGTTCCCGCGCTCGAGATTGTTCGATTTCGGCCTGGCGGACCGCTAAACCGCGCTGCAAAGCGTTTTGAACTTCCTTTGCGTCGATGTTCCATGGGAGGACTTCATCGGCGCCAGCGGCCTTGATGCGACCTCCGAGCCCGCGCTTAAGGCGCGTCAGAACAATGAGCACCGTGTCGCCACTCGCCGTGCGCAGCGACTGGACAAGGTTGATAGCGTGTTCGGTAGAGCCGTTCTCATTTTGCAGATCCAAGACCACCGCGGTAATGTCCCCAGCCTTAAGCCGGAGCAGCAGTTCGCCTGTTGAGGGAACGACCAGCCACCGAATGTCTGGCGCAAGCGCATCGACTAGTCGCGAGTGCAAGGCGGAATTTTCCGCCAACACCGCCACTTGGTGCTGAACGGTCTCAGTCACGTCGCTTCCCCTTTGCCCTACCCGCTTCGGCAGGCATACCGCCTGAGCGTCGGTGGACTTTTTCTTGTGTTAGCCCACTGTGTTGGCCTCGCCGCTGACGTTTCCTAACCTCTTCGGTGGAAAACATCGTTCCGCGGCAATGGCGCGCACCACAGTGGCACGGCATATCCACTATGCCGCTGTTCCTCAATTTATAGTCGAAGGTCAGTTCCTCTCCAGCAGCAATGTCGCATAAGGACCAAATCCATACGTGCCCATCGTGTTCCTCGACCCGGCAATTCGGATCGCAGCAGTGATTGATGAAGCTAGCTTTACCTAGCCCGTCGATGACCGTGCCGTCGCTCAGCCCCAACAAATAAGTGCTGGGGCGCTCCCAATAACGCTCGTTAGCTTCCTTAAGGCTAATCCGGCGGCCTGTGTACTCAATGATGCGTGCTTTCGCCGAGATTGCAGTGCTGGTAAAGCAGCCTCGACCGTGAATCGATGATTGGCGAACTTCCACTGCCATGGACGCAACCCCACGACCGGTGAAATGTCCGGGATTATAGCTATATTTTGCCGACTTCTCCAAGTCTTAACCATGTGTTCGCACAAATCTCGATCCAAGAGGGCCGCTTTGGCGCAGCTCGAATGTTTTCCTGACAATTTGGTGACAGCGTGCACCAAATTGCAGCAATCGCCTCCAAAATTGTCACCGAACGTCCCGCTAAGAGCCGTTGCAAGTTATACTTAAAAACGGAGGAGTGGGTGAGCGGTTGAAACCGGCGGTCTTGAAAACCGTTAGACCCGAAAGGGTCTCGGGGGTTCAAATCCCTCCTCCTCCGCCATCTCGCAAACACACTTATATTTTTTGTTCGTAAATTGCCGAGAATTCTCGCCGGGAAGTTCCCACGTTGCGCGAACTCGCCTTCTTGCATTAGCGCGCTTACAGCAAGTCGAGATGCGACCTTTTGCGCATCCATTCTTGGTACGGCGTTACGCTCAGCAGCGCTGTTCTTCCGCGGAGTTCCCGGAGGAAGGCACGTTCTGCCTTAGCGTCGGCCGCGGAATGAAGTTCTGCTGCTGGCTCGCCTCGCTTCACCAAACCAATACCCACGTCCGCGGCTTGAACGCGCAGGCGGTCTTTTAAGAGGAAATCGCCGAAGGCCACCGCTTGTGCAATCTTGAATGCTGCCTTGCGATCATCATTCGAGCGCCTGATTCGCTCTTTGAGCGCAACGACCCCCTGCTCTACGCTTTCGCGCGTGAAGCGGGGCGCCTTCGCCCCGGATACAGACTCGCCGGCCGGCGTAGTGATCCATCCATCTTTTCGTTTCGTGAGCTGCGCATATCCCTGAGCTTCCAGGAACGGGATAACTTGCTGCGCTTCGCGGCGGCCGATGTTGAGCGAACGAGCGAGGTCATCGGCGGACCAGGTAAGGGCCCTTTTGGTGTCCTTGAGGAAGCTCAGCGCGGCTTCCGCAGGAATCGAGGCCTTATCGCCAGGTCGACTTTTGTTTTTCGGTTCGATGTCAGAGGAGCGGCGAGAACGGGCGCCCACGATCAACCTTCCTTGCGTCTATTTGAATGTGAAAAGTAGGAACGTCCGCCCCGGGATCACCGGCAAATTTAATCTGGAAGGCAATGTGATGTAACCCTTTATCACAGCTATATCACAATCCGGCCGGACCGTCTGTTCACACAGCACTCTGGGGGGAGCTGTGAATCACGTAACATTATGCAGAAACTTGCCAACCTCCTTCGTGGATATTCCCCGCTACGCTCAGGCGTCCGCGCGTCGCTCTCCTTGCCCTACCCGGCTCGCGGTACTATATCCGGTCAATGCGAATCTTCCTTAGTTTGACTGCCCTCGTTTTCGCGACCGGAGCGCTGGCTGCGCTACAAAGTTCCGGCCCATTGGTGGACCAGGCCGCGTCCACACCGGGCTCGTTCGTGGACGTCACCTCTTCGCTGGGCGTCCATTTCCAATACCTCGCGTCTCATACCTCCAAGAAATACCTCCCGGAAACTATGGGAGCAGGCGTCGCCCTGTTTGATTACGACAACGATGGCAGGCTTGACCTTTTCTTCGTCAATGGCGCCCCCCTCACCGACCCCACCGCAAAGGGCACGGTCCCTGAAAAACCAGGACCGAACTATTGGAATCGCCTGTTTCACCAGAAAGCGGATGGCGCCTTTGAAGATGTAACCGAAAAAGCCGGACTCCAGGGGGCAGGTTACGGCATGGGCGTGGCCGTCGGCGATTACGACAATGACGGCTTCGAAGACCTTTACGTGACCGCGTTAGGCGGCAACAAGCTCTATCACAACAACGGCAACGGCACTTTCACCGACGTCACCGAAAAAGCCGGAGTGGCCGGCAGCGG
>Ga0207004_1164_pt1 | contig 13464 bp, 8 predicted proteins | sample Alteio_BWMinCont_86_FD_153468 | JGI IMG/M metagenome (GOLD analysis project Ga0207004, IMG submission 153468) | Enriched cells from forest soil in Barre Woods Harvard Forest LTER site, Petersham, Massachusetts, United States -... | ecosystem: Environmental > Terrestrial > Soil > Temperate forest >...
GATTAGGGTTGCCGGTCATCACTGGGATAATGGCGGATTGTGTATTGCCTAAATCAAAACCCATTCCGATTAGCCCGTCCTTTAAGTAATTGATATTTCTCCAAAGCTTATCTTTCCAAAAGGGCTCCTCATCAATTAGGTCAATGCTTTTTAATATACAGGCGGAGGCCGGTGTAGCCGTTACCGAAAAGATATGCTGCCGTGATTGAAACTTTAGGTATTGGATCAATCCTCGGTTCGAAACTACATAGCCGCCTAAATGGCCAAATGTTTTACTGAAGGTGCCGGTTATGATATCAACTTCCTGGTAAAGATCATATAGCTCAATGACGCCGCGCCCGGTTTTTCCGATTACGCCAACACCGTGTGCATCATCCATCGCAAGATACGCCCCATAATATTTGCATAATTTCACGATCTGATCCAAATAAGCAATATCAGCTTGTTGGGAATATACCCCATCGATTACCACTACTGTGTTCCGGTATTTGCCCTTTGTATTTTTTAGCGCCCTTTCGAGCCTTTCCATATGATTATGAGGAAACTTGAATACGTTTGTCGTTTGCATTCCTTCCCACATACTGGCGTGTACACCCTCATCCAATATGGCCAGGTCTTCTTTTTTAAACAGGGCTTGCATAGTCGCGCTGTTGGCTGTATAACCGGTAGTATATAACATAGCTGCATCTCTGCGAAAAAACCCGGCAATCTTTTCTTCTATTTGCCGATGGTAACTCATGTGGCCACCGATTGCAGGTGAAGCGGCTGCACCAACACCATATTGTTCGATTGCGGAAATAGCCGCCTTTTTGACTTCAGGATGCTGAGTGAAACCGAGATAATCATTAAACACCAAGCCTACACAATCTTTGTAAAGTTTTCCCTTATGGATAATATCTACTTGTGGCTTGCAGCCGGAAATGTAATTGCTGAACTCCTGCGCAGTTTCTTTCAAGTTAAGACCTGGCATGTTTTCAAAGTCCTTAAAACTTAGATTTTCATAATCCTTATTCATACTATTTTGATTAGATTTAAGTCGAAGGTAGCGTGCGTTTATTACCAGACAGGGAAGTTTTGGGACATTATTTTCTTTTTTTCCAGAGCAAAAAAGAGAGCCGAGCCTAAGCAAAAAAAGCGCACTCCCAATGGAAGCACGCTATATTTTAATATGCTTATTACAGCTATTTATTTACTATTCGCTTCTCCTTTTTTAATCTACTTTCTTTTACGTTTTAATTAATTCTTTGCGTTTTTTCTCAAAGAGCGTAACCGATTTTTACGCCGGTAAACGCTCCACTTAATTAACTAAACTCACATTTAATCAATCTTCATTTAAAGCATTCCCTTGCTCAAGGGGAACTGCTTTATTTAATTAACTAATAAACAAACAGTAATTAACTATTTTACTGATCTCATAAAGAACGGAGCGTCAAAGACAATTTTATTAATCATTAAAATCCTCGTCTTTTGATATTTTTAATCGGGCGTTTGTTAGACAACCATTAGACACTAGCTTCAACTAGTCGCCATAAATCAATCTTTTGCTGAAATACTTCGGATATCCCTGATACCCCTGCTGAATATAAAATTGATGGGCTGGAGCGCGCCAATCCATGCAGTGTACCTGTATTCTGTCACATTTTCTTTTTTTCGCCCATTCTACTACAAATTGCTCCAGTGCTGTCGCGACTCCTTGATCCTTTAACTCTTCTTTAACTGATAAATAGGAAATAAAAACCAAGCCGCCGTCGAATGCCAATTGAGTCATAAAGTGAACAGAAACGAAGCCTATTATCTCTTTCCGCAATTCATATACGAATACTTGGTGGTCGTCTTTATCGAACATTGCCTCTAGTTGATTGATCAGTATGCTTGTTGTTGTTTTATAACCTAAAATCTCCAAAAGCATCTTGATGTCAGGCGCATCATGATAAGTGGCATTTCTTATTTTCATGGCTTACTTTCCTCTTAAGCTGGTTTCTGGCAGCAATACCAGGCGGATATAATTGTCGCCCGTGAGGTATTTGTCAGCCATTTCCTTTAAGTCTGCCGGTGTAACATCATCAAGTAAAGTGTTATAATGGTTTACCTGATCCAAATCTTCATTATTCTGCAATTGACCATTGATATAGCCTAACCAAAAGCCGTTGGTTTTTAATTGCGGTTCTAAACTATTTTTTCCTTCCGTCCGCCATTTATCTACATTTTCCTGCAAGGGGCCTTCATTCCGGAGTTTGGCGATTTCATCTAAAGTGGACGCAATCAATTTGTTTACATTCTGCGGCGCGCAGCCAAATTGAATGGCAAAACTATAGCGCTGTTGCGGGAATTTGCCTGTCTGCTCGGACACAGTGGGGCTGTAAACGCCGCTTTCATCTTCACGCAGCCTTTGTAGCAAACGTATTTCCAAAGCCTCCTTTAGAGCATCCATTTTAACACTATTTGCTGCGCTATAATCAAATTTTCCGGAAAAGATCATTAACACGGTGGATTGCGGTTCGCTGCCTTTATATACGATCTTTTCAATCTTGCCCTCTGGGATATGGATACCCAGGTCCCTTGCCACTTCGTGGCGGTTGGTAGAAGGCAGAGAGCCCAAATATTTTTCCAACAGGGGTTTGATCACATTAGTGTCTATACTCCCAACAAAAGTAAAAGTAAAGTTTGAGGCATCTGCAAAACGTTCTTTGTAGATGTTATAAGCTTTTTCCAAGCTCACTTGTTGCAATTTTTCGAGTGTTGGGCCGGTACGCCTGACGTTATAGTTACTCAATACCGCATTAACAGTATCGCCGAAAACACTCTTGGGATCACTACTCCGGTTAGCTAGCGCCGCCTTGCTTTTTTCGATAATGCTGTTAAAAATAACGCTGTCTTTGCGCGGCTCCGTAAACTCAGCATAAATCAGTTGAAAAGCTGTTTCGAGGTCCTTTTGGGTTGAGCTGCCGCTAAACCCCTCGTAACGGTCAGAGATATAAGGTGCTGCGCCGACCTGTTTTCCTTCCAGAAATTTGCTCAGTTGGGTAGTGTTATAATTACCCGCGCCTCCTGAAACGATGAGGCCTGCGGCACTCGCCGCGCTTTGGTAGTCCGTATCGTTGTATAGGGAGGTCCCGCCCGGCGCAAAGGCACTGAATTGGATTTCATCATTTTTATAATCGGTTGGCTTTAAGATAACTTTTACACCATTGCTTAATGTAATCGTGGTCAGGCTCAATACTTTATTTTGTTGCTCATCGATGATCTTACCGGGAACAGGAGAGGCGGCAAGCAATGGTAAGTTACTCACTTCGTCTTTATAGGGCGACAGGTTTTCAGTTTCAACAGATTTAAGCCAATTATTTACAGTTAGTTCGTTTGGAAGGGTGTTTTTGTCCTTATCAGGCGCCTGGATCAGTACAACCCGGTTAGTGCTGGTGATATATTCGGCAGCCAAATAATTTACTTCACTTAAGGTAATACCAGGCATATCACCACGTGTCAGTTTTGCTTCAGCTACTATTCCGGGTGCGGCAATGTCCTTTAAAAAATAAGCCTGATACTCGTTAACAAAGCTTTCTGAATTGGTTTTGTCCTTTTCCTGTAATTGTTCATCTAGCGCGTTTAAGTACGCTGTTTTTGCCCGTTCCAGCTCGGTCGCGGTGAAACCAAAGCGTTTGACCCTCTCGGTTTCCCGCCATACTGCTTTAATGCCTTTTTCCAGTTCACCAGGCTTGGCTTCGACGCTGGCTTCATAACTGTCCAGGCCGCCCATAAAGCCGGAAATACCCGCACTGCCGTCTACAAAGGGTGGATTGGCCTGTCGGGAAAGTTCGGCATAGCGTTCGCCCAGCATTTGATTGAACAGATTTTGTATGATGTCTTTGCGGTAATCTGTTGTAGTTCGCAAGTGCAGCATGGGGTGTTTGATCATGATCGCTGCTACAGTAGAGGTCATTTCCTTATCCGTTACAGCAATAAATTGATTTTTTCCAGTTAGTGGTACCGTATATTTTGTCCTTATTCTTTCACGCACCGGGTTTTTCAGGTCACTGAACATTGCTTTAACCACTTTTTCCAAGCTGTCCGCATTGATGTCTCCCACGATGATTAGCGCCTGTAAGTCAGGCCTGTACCAGTCATGGTAGAAACGCGAAATAGTTGGCCTTTTGAAATTATCCAATACTGTATCCAAGCCTATGGGTATCCTGACCGCATATCTTGAATTATCTAACAATATCGGCCAATACACCCGCTGCATCCTCTCGCCTGCACCTTTGCCCAGTCTTTTTTCCTCCAACACTACGCCGCGTTCCTTATCGATCTCGGTCGGATCAAGCGTAGCGCTTTGCGCCCAGTCGTGCATGATCAACATACCTTCATGAAGGATATCCGGTTTATCAGATGGTAGCGGCAATTCGTAAACCGTTTCATCGAAACTGGTGTAAGCGTTGATATCCGCACCGAACCGTACACCGGCTTTTTGCAAATAATCTACCAGTGCATTATGTGGAAAATGTACAGTGCCATTAAAGTTCATGTGTTCCATAAAGTGAGCCAGGCCGCGCTGATCCTCATCTTCCAATACAGAACCAACCTTATTGACCATATACATATATACCCGGTGCTTGGGTTTTTCGTTATGGCGGATATAATAGGTAAACCCGTTGGACAAGTGTCCGACTTTCACCGCTGGATCCAGTGGCAGAACTTGTCCGTTGACAGATAAGTTTATAAAAATTAGAACTAAGAAAATTATTAAGACAGCGAAAGTCCGTCTAATTGAAGTGAGTTTTTGTTTCATTTTTTTTTAATTTTAGGTGGCAGACGGTTTATTTTAACAATTCCAGAATTCCCTCATTTTCGATTAGAATCATCCCATGACGGTCATCGGAAACGCCTTTCGTTAAATTGTAAGTATAGGTTGGTATTTTTCCATTCATCACCGTTGGCAAATAGAAGAACTGAATATGTTCGCCCTCATTATCAAATTCTTCTACGACTTCAATAATGTGGGTCGATATGATAAATCCACATTTCTTATATTTCGAAAAGGCTTCAGTTACCGCCAGGGTGGCATCATAAGCATCCTTTACATTGGTTCCTTTAAAGAGCTCGTCAAAGATGACAAACAGTTTTTTTGAGGCACTTACCGCTTCAGCAACTTATTTCACGCGTCTTACTTCCGCATAATAATGACTGTAACCTTGCGCTAAATTGTCTGAAACGTTGATTGATGTGTATAGTCCATCCTTTACAGAAAAGATCATTTCATCGGCGGCCACGGGAAACCCCATATGGGCAAGATACAGAGCTATGCCAACCGACTTCATCAGGGTGGATTTTCCAGCCATATTTGCACCGGTTAGGAAGAAAACATTTTTGTCCCTGTTTATTTCAAGGTTATTGCCTTTTGCAAACTTAACAAGTGGATTCTTACAGTTGATTATCGACAAATTATTATTGTCCGCTGACTGAGCAAGTGCATATGAAAATCCTTTTGTACGGGATACCCCGGCGACAGCAATATAAAGGTCTAAATGATGCGTAAGATCTACCAGATCCAGTAAATGCTGATTCAGCCGCACTCTAAATTTACGATCATAACTGACCATTTTAGAAAAGGATATTTTTTCGGATTCAAACGCCATTGCTTCTATTTGATTGCCGAGTACCTCCCGGGCATTCTGCAATTCTTTTGAAACCGGATTTTCGCCCTTGAGAGAAATGATGTGAGATACCAGTTCATTTAGCTGAATGCAAAATTTAAGAGTTGATTGAATTTGCCCGACTCTTAAATTATATTCTTCTGATACCCCCACCATTTTCATGGTTGCGATCCGAACGATGCTCACGAGACTAGACAAAATGCCTACCCCGCCACCCTGAAGATATGTTTCCGCAATTGAAAATGCTTGGGAATCTACTGGAAACTGAATATTTATCTCCTGAAAATATTTAAAAATCGAACTTCTTAAGTTAATTGCTTCATAGTCAGTCAATGGGTTATTGAACATCTTTTCCAGAAGCCTGGAAGCTCCAGCCGTTTTCGCACTATTAAAAACGGCATATACAGATTTATTGCTATACCTGTCCAGTAAGTTAAGATCTTGTCTGGTTTGAAAATCAGTGAAAAAAGTCATATTTTATCTTGATTTTGATTAAGTATATCTAGTATACCTTCATTTTGTACGATAAGCATTCCGTGGCGATCTTCCGTTATTCCTTTTTGAATTTTATAATTATAAAAAGGCTTGCCATCCTTCAATGAGGTTGAAAGACATATAAACGAAATGCTTGGGTACAGCGGCCTCAGCTTTTCACCCGCTTCAATGATGTGTGTTGAAATCATAAAAATGGAATCATTTTTTTTCGACAAGGCGGACGTTATTGCAACCGTTGCATCAAAAGCGTCTTTGACATTAGTGCCCCGGAACAGCTCATCGACGATGAGCACCATCCGTTTACCTTTTTGCAGATATTCAGCCATTTTACGTATCCGCACTACCTCCGCGTAAAAATGACTATGGCCAATACTCAAATTGTCAGACAAATTTATCGTGGTCAGTAAGCCATCAAAAACACTGAAAGTCATTTTTGAAGCAGGTACGGGAAATCCTATATGCGCTAAAAATATCGCAATGCCGAATGATTTCATAAAAGTTGACTTTCCGGCCATATTTACACCGGTTAAAAAAATCAAGTTCTTGTCGGCTGTTGCTGCGATGTCATTCGGGACCGCGCTTGAAAGCAAAGGATGTCTTAATCCGACTATTTCTAAAATTGGCTCGGTGTCATCCTGCACTTTAGGAAAAGTAAGTCTATTTGCCTTTGCAACCTCTGCCACAGTAATATTGACGTCGAGTGAATAAATCAGATAAAGCAGTCTTTTCAGCTTTTCTCGTTTTTCAAATCTAAAATAACGGTCAAGATCAGTAAGCTGGGCCCAATTGGTTGTTTCATAATCCGGAATCACTCCGCGGACTGCCATCAGTTCGGCATAAACATCTTGGTAAGAACTAGCTTTAGCGTTACCTGCAATTTTGTCTAAAAACACTTCCAGCTCTTTTCCAATATTGACAACCGCTTTAATCGCAGCGATTTGAAGTTGAATTTGTGAATTGGGTTGAATAAATTCCTTTAAATTTTGAGCGAGAGACCTTTTTTTGTACACCAATAAGCTACGTTCATCCGTATCTTGCAAATATTGGTCCGCCAAATCCAGGTTGATCACACTTATCGGAAATTCCAGTTGCTGTTCATGGAAAAATTCAAACACTTCAACTCTTTCTTTTATAGCTTTCACTGAAGCTAAGGGATATTGAAACAACTCATCCAGCTGTTCAGCCCCCCCTTTTGTTTTGGTAAAATTAAAGAGTGACTGGACCGCCCGCTTTCCTTTTTTACCGGGAATTTCAAGATCGTTAAGGGTTTGTTTATCTATAATAAAGCTCATATGTTTACCTGCTCTTTCTCCTTAAGTAAATGATGAAGGCAACTAAAATCAGTGTAAGCGGATATATCCATCGGAATATGATCGAATATATTCTCCATGATTTGTCGCTAATATTTGTATCAGTATCAATCCCGGGAGGGCGATGATTGTCAACAGGCGCAACCCCGTTAGAAAGCCATTCGAAAGCAGCAGGAATAAAGTTATAATTACCAGAATTAGCTGTTTCGTGACTTTCAAATAAGCTGCCATTACTTAGAAAGTCGGCATCACCTGTAACTATTATTTTCTGTTTTCTGCCATTAATATCTTTTGAAAGCGCTATGACGGTAGGATAAGTTCTTGCCTCACTAATATCATTTGCAGGGAACACAATCGAATCGCGCTTAAGATCGATTTTTTGTATTTCCGTCCAACTTTTTGAACCTGACTTAAATAACACTTGTGCCAGATATCCCTTATCACCTATCAGATTTAGCGCTGCAGCAGTAGGCATATATAGGCCCTCGTGCCTCACTAAGATATCATTAAAATATTTAGAAAAATGTATAGCATCTGGTGATGGCTTCAGGCACATCAGATCAGGCTGTAAATGCTGACTAGTGTCCAGCAAGGTACCAGGAAGTATTTTTACGCCGAAATCACGTATAACCGGATTTAAGTAATCCTGAGCACCGGGCTCGCCAAGAATCATCATATTCTTACCTGAGATAAGGTATGAATGGAGATTCTTCAGTTGGCTTGCCGACAGCGCTGCTTTTGGATCAGCTAAAATCAGTATGTTAACATCATCTGCAACCGGTTGATCCAGCGAAACTTCGCGCACATCAAATCCCTGGTTGATTAAAGCGTATCTATAGTCTTTCTGTACTGTAAATCTTTGGTAACCGTTGTCATAATTGCTGTTTATCGATCTTTCATTGTTGCCGCTTATTACCCCGACAACAGGTAATTTTTGATTTAGCCTTTTCAAGGCAGCCGAAATTTCCGATTCCATTGGGACAACAAACCCGTCGTTAAAAGTTCTCAACCAGGCGGTTTTATTATTACTACCTTCGATCAATGAAACCTGTTGAAATCCCTCGGAAGCCAAGTCCACTTTTGGATCAACATCGGCATACGGGATAACATCAAAATCCAGGCGATTGACCTGCATGGTTGAATCAAGCAAATCTTTTTCGGATAATTTACTAGGTTTTTGATAAAGTGAGCTTTCATCGGTTTTATGATAATAATATACATATTTCAATTTTAGCCTCGGTTTGAAACGGACATAAGCTTCATACCGTTTTTGATCATTTTTAAACTCTTCTGGTAAAAAAAAATAACTATTTCTAGCCAAAACGTTTACATATGTCGTGATGGTAACGTCTTTCGGAAGTTTTGAGACAATCTCCTGGCTGCCTTTAGTAAGTGTGTTAACCTTGTTCCTGGTTACATCAATGTAATGTTTAAAATCGGGTTGGGCGCTTAAGTAGCCAATGGCGACTGTGATTAAAAATACGATCCCATAACGAACAGAGCGCTGAACGAAAGTACTTGGCTGCCGGTTAAAGCTTAAACGAAGTATCGTAAGAGATAAAAACAGCCCTGAAATCATCAGGAAATAAATAAAATCCTCTGACGTGATAAGGCCATGTATAAATACATCTGCCCTCGAATTGATCGAAAGCCAATAGGTTATATCCCTTACAAAGGCAACACTTTGACCAATTCCGCCTATCATTGACAAGACGGCAAGTATTGCAAAGGTGCCCATAGCTGCTACAATGACATAAGAGGAAATGGAAGACATAAAAAGCCCTATCGCCTCGGAAACTGCTATTATTAAAAACAAACCCAGCAAACCGCAAAATACCAAAGGGACATCCACATTGTGAATGGTAAACAAAGAGAAGATATTAAATACCATCAATATCCCGATCAGTGCCAAGTCAAAGCAAAGCAGGGCGAGGTATTTACCAATGACTATCTGGACATTTGTTACTGGAGAAGAATATAAAAGCTTAACGGAGCCACTACTGAACTCCTGACTCATTATCCCCATGGTTACCAGCGGAATATAGAGGTATAAATAACTTTCGGCAGCGGTGTAAAAACCTTCGGGGCTGGCATAAGCAATAATCGTTAAGTCAGTAGCCTCAGATTTGGCCCGCTTCCAATACATAAAAAGCTCAAAAATGTGCGAAAACATCAAGCTGCTTTGTATACAAAAGATAATCAAAACCAGCCAGGCAACCGGAGAATAAAAAAGTTTACGCAGTTCGTTCTTCGTTATATTTAATACGATTTTCATATGTTATTTTTATTGGATAATTCGGTAAAGATGGCTTCCAGGGAATTTTTCTCCTGGATAATTTCTGTTAGCCGCCAGCCTTGGGCAACGCTCATTTCAACGATGCGCTCAGTAGCTTCCTGGGCGGATTCAAATTTCACTTTGTAGCGGTAGTTTCCAAGCTCAGTAACTTCAACGACTCCAGCAATATTTTTAAGTTCATCAATTGAAGGCGCGCCGATCATTGTAACCAACAGAGATTCGGGAATGATGTAGTTATCGAAATCGACAATGCTTCCCGAAAACACAACATCTCCATGATTAATCATCCAGATGTGATCACAAAGCGCCTGCACTTCCTGTAGAATATGCGTTGAAAGGATTACGGTGCGCTCTTCGGCGATCTCTCTGATCAGATTTCGCACCTCTAATATTTGATTAGGGTCTAGTCCGTTCGTCGGCTCATCAAGTACCACCAGGGCTGGCTTATGTATAATCGCCTGGGCGATACCTACCCGTTGCTGATAACCGCCGGAAAGGTTTCCGATCAGACGCCTCCGGAAGTGCCCGATACCCACTTTTTCCATTACTTCATCTATAGCATTTCCGATATCTTTGGAATCCATTAACCGGAGATTCGCTGCATAGCTAAGATATTCCTCGACAGTTAACTCACTTAGCACCGGGGGCTTTTGAGGGAGAAAGCCCAGGAATCGTTTTGCATTGATCGGCTCATTTAACATGCTAATTCCGCTTATGTAAACATCACCTCCGGTTTGTTTCAAAACACCGCACATGATATTCATAATGGTTGATTTTCCGGCACCATTGGCACCTAATAACCCGTAAATTCCATTTTTTTTGATATCCAGATTGATATCTTTAATTGCCCATTGAACCGAATAACGGTGAGACAGGTTGACAACTTTAATTATTGAGTTTTCCATGATAATTTATAAATAGGCATCCCGTCCGGTTTTTGAGCCGAGATCAGGATATGCCTATAATTTAATTTAATTGGGGAGTAAATTCAGCGTTCAGATTAAGACCTTGCTACTCAATAGCCTGGATTTTGCGTCCAACCTGGATTAAGCTTCAATTCCCCGTAAGGTATTGGATATAGTGCCGAATGTCCGTCGGCAGGCCAGGTTGGTTTCTCGGCAGCCATAACACTGTTGAGCAGACCCAACCGTTTCAAGTCAAACCACCGGTGTCCACATTCGCAGAAAAATTCAGTCTGCCACTCTTTTAATACAGCCGTTTTAAGTTGGTCTGATGTTGTCGCCGTTGTATTCGGAAGCCCTGCACGACTACGAATTGTGTTAATGTCTGTAGTTGCCCCGGCGAGATCACCTTCATTAATTTTTGCCTCCGCCCTGATAAGATATTGTTCGGCCAAACGGAATAACACCTCACCCTCTATAGTCCCATTGACTTGTACGCTTGGGTTGTTCTTGTACTTATAGGGGTAATAGTAGGTTGTACCATTTATTGTACTGCTGCCAATCCAATTACTTTGACGCAAATCACCCGGTTCAAAGGCATTCAAAAGCTCCTGCCGCAGCACATATTCTGGTATAAATGTACTGGCGTAAGGAACGAAAGTGCTACCTTCTTGGGTTAGATAGGGTTGATAGCCCGCTGTTAAACCTTGCCATATCGCCTCTTGGTTGCCTACGATAAAAACATTATTAATGTTTTCCAATTGATACATACCAGATTGAATAATGGCGGAAGCGATACTGTCCGCCTTTGCCCACTGCTGACGATAGAGGTAGACCCTGCTCAGTAGAGCCATGGCTGTATATTTATTGGGTCTGGCCTGGCCGCTGGAGGGATAATTAATCGATAATTTTCCGGTAGCATCTATCAAATCTTTTGTAATCTGCGCGTAGACGTTATCAGTTGAGCTTCTAGGTAACTTGCTATTAGTAGTATAGTCGGTGCTCAATGCTAAAGGGACCGCACCATAGAGATTGGTTAAATAAAAATAAGACAACGCGCGAACTACCTCACATTCTCCTACAAGTTGATTGCGAAGGGTATTGGTGATGCCTTTGCTTGCCGTTAATCCTTCTATTGCAGCATTAGCTTGATAGATAAGCGTACTGCCATAAAAACCGGTCCAGATTTGACCTGTACTTCCGCTTGATTGGGTTGCATTACCGGCTACCTGCTCATCGTTGTAAATCGGAGCATAATAACTAACAGTTATGGTCATGTCATCTGCTGATACTGAAGGATAAAGCGACATATATCCTGACAGTGGCCCCAATTGGCCGAATGCATTAATGTATATTCCGACAACGCCGTTAACAGAACCGGCACTATCTGCAAAAACATTGCTTGTAACTAACTGCCCGGGTTCATTGGCCGGCACTACAAGCAGTTTTTTGCAGGAGGCACCAAAAAACCCAAGGATCGCAACTGCAAAAATGTAGCTGATATAATATATTTTTTTCATCTTAAGCTTATTAAAGTGTATAGAGGCTTGATTTATTAAAGATTTGCATTAATTCCTGCGACAATAGTACGTTGAGGCGGTAAACTGAATAATGATAAAGATTCCGGATCACCAAGCTGATAGCCAGTAATCAAAAACAGGTTCTGTCCACTCACGTAAAATGAACAGCCTTTGAGGGCCAGCTTCTTTGCCCAGGAATCCGGAAGCCGGTAAGAAAGAGATGCAGTCTTCAACCGGATATAAGATGCGTCGCTATAGGCCCCTGTAGAAGACGCAAAAGCACTCGCGGCGAGATAAATATTATATCCATTGGGTCCATTATAGCCGTCGGCAAATCTTTGCACGGTAGCCTGGTCGCCAGGTTGTTTCCACTCCTTGCCAAACAAAATTGCAGGTTCATTAGCCAACGGTGTACCAGGGATGTCCGTGCTTCCATTTGCATAAATATTGTATAGATAATTAGCGCCTTTTTGAATGCTGAAATTGAAAAATAAATAAAGGCTCCATCTTTTATAATTTAAGGTGTTTCCAAATCCGCCTTGTAATTTTGGATTGATGTCCACTAACTGCGTTTCATCCCCGCCAACGCTATTAAAACCACTTTGAACATTGGGATTACTAGTGATGGTTCCATTAGCTGCTTTAAACTGAAAAAGTCCGGTTTGCGGGTTTACTCCTTCGTAGGGAATCACCTGTACATCGCTAAGAGGCTTCCCTACAATGTAGATAGAGGCATAAGGGGTATTCGCTATATTCGGAAAGCTTTCCAATTTATTGCTATTGTGTGACATGTTAAATGAACCTGTCCAGCTAAATGCGCCGAATTTTAAATTCCCGGAATTAATCGCCAACTCCCATCCCCGATTCTCTACCTGGTATGGTGCATTTTCAGTAATTCCACTGAATCCGGTTTGAATCGGTTCCAGATAGGAAACTAACTGATTGGTTTCCAAATTTTGATAAACACTGAAATTCACCAGTAACATATTATGAAAAAAACCAAGGTCGATCTGTTCATTGCTTTTTTTATTCAATGCCCACGCATAAACCGGATTCAACGGCGTAATTGGGGTATATCCTGTGAAACCCTGGTAAGGATAACTGCCTGAAACTTGCCAGTTTGGCTGGTATTGGTACGGTTGGACACCGTCAGAGCCGCTTGTTCCATAATCGACAGCAAGCTTGCCAAAGCTTAAAAATGTTAGGTTGTTCTTAACCCAGTTTTCTTCGGACAATATCCAGCCAATACCGGCAGATCCGAAGCTACCATACCGCTTGTCAGGCCCGAAATTG
>Ga0207004_1168_pt1 | contig 12927 bp, 15 predicted proteins | sample Alteio_BWMinCont_86_FD_153468 | JGI IMG/M metagenome (GOLD analysis project Ga0207004, IMG submission 153468) | Enriched cells from forest soil in Barre Woods Harvard Forest LTER site, Petersham, Massachusetts, United States -... | ecosystem: Environmental > Terrestrial > Soil > Temperate forest >...
GACAACTTGTTTTTAATGCTCGCCTCACTCTTTCTCATGGCCACACACTCTACTTTTTTTGGGCCACTTAAATTCAGCATCGTGCCCCAATTGGTTGACCCCAAATTGTTGTTCACCGCAAATGGCTACATTGAAATGGGAACCTTTATAGCCATTGTCTTGGGTACTGTTTTGGGGGGTGTGGTCTTGGCCCATTTTGGGGCACACATTTTGGGTGTACTGATATTTTGCATTGCTGGCATCGGATTTTTACACAGCTTCTTTATTCCAAAAGCGCCTTCTGCACATTTGGAAAAAAGCCTCAATCCAAACTTATATACCAGCACAATGGAAATTTGCCGCACGGTGCTGCAAGACAGAAGAATGCGCATTGGCGTGATAGCCCTGTCGTGGTTTTGGATGTATGGCATCATCACACTCAACAATGCCGCCAACTTTAATAAATTTTATTTGCATGGCAACGAAGATGTGCTGACAGCCATCTTTTGTGGCATTTCACTTGGCATTGGCACAGGCTCATTGTTTGCAGCCAAATTTACCCGTGGCCGTTTGGATTTACGCTTGATCCCGGTTGGCAGTTTGGGCATGACTTTGTTTGTTTTGGACTTAAGCTTTGCGGCCACCACGCCTCAACAAAACAATGTCTTGCTGTCAGAATATTTTCATTCATTTTACCACGCACGGATTTTCGTTGATTTAATCTTAATGGGATTTTCTGCGGGGATGTTTTCGGTCCCGATTTACACTTATTTACAAAAAATAAGTGATCTGGGGCACAGATCGCGGGTATTTGCGGTGGTGAATATTTTCAATGCGCTGTTTATGGTGTTGGGTTCGCTGTTTGCATTGGTATTTTTAATCTTCTTGCCTGTGAAAGCTTTGTTTTTCACTGTGGGCTTGGCTGCAGCAGCGGTGTCAGCGTACACCGCTTACTTTGTGAAACAGCAAAAAGGATCTTACGTATAAAGATCACTTCGTACCAAAGAGCCTGTCACCTGCGTCACCCAAACCTGGCACAATGTAACCCTTTTCATTCAAGCCGCGATCGATGCTCGCACAAAAGATAGGCACATCGGGGTGAGCCTCTGTGACCCTTTTCACCCCTTCAGGGGCCGCCACCAAACACACGAAGGTGATTTTTTTCACACCAATACTTTTGACTTTGTCTATCGCCGCCAATGCTGAGCCACCTGTGGCCAACATGGGATCACAGATGAAAAAATGTCGCTCAGTCGCTTTTTCTGGCACTTTGAAGAAATAAAAATGGGGTTGCAGCGTGGTTTCATCACGGTAATAACCAATGTGACCCACCCTGGCAGAAGGCATGAGCTTCAAGAAGCCATCCACCATGCCGATGCCTGCACGCAGAATGGGCAGGATCACCTGTTTTTTGCCCTTAAGTTGGGGGGCATCAAACGTTTCAATTGGGGTTTCAACGCTTTTTAAATGAATCGGTAAATCTTTGGTGGCTTCATACACCAACAGCATGGTGATTTCATTCAGCAATTCTTTGAAGGATTTGGTGGCCGTGCGTTTGTCACGCAACAAAGTGAGCTTGTGTTGCAACAAAGGGTGTTGTACCACAAACACATTTTCAAATTCTTGGTGTTTTTCTAAAACCATTTTTTACATTCCCTGCAAAATCAGTGGAAGAGATCCTTGTTATTCATGCATTCTGTGGCAGCCATACTGGCTTCAAACACAACAAAAGGATCTGGGTGATTTAAGCCCGCTTTCAGACGCAGGATTTTGGGATCCATGCCTTTGGTGAACTTTTGGTAAGTGAGCAATGTGGTGACTTGATCACGCAAGCAATCAATATAATCACCAAATGAAATATTGGGTGAGGGATCAGCCATCAAGGGTAAATCTTGCATAAGAAGCCTCTCCCAAATCGAGCTTGCGACACCATTTGGCATCGTGTAGGGTAACGCGCACGCTTTATCATAAAGAGCCGATGGCATGACAAAACGCACGAAAAATACACAAAATTTCGAAACCGCAATGAGCGAACTCGAAAAGGCAGTGCAACAATTAGAATCCGGCAATCTTACCCTAGAAGACGCTTTTTTTCAATTTGAACGTGGCATGGAATGGGTGCAACGCTGCCAAAGTGATTTATCGAACTTACAATCTCGTGTGCAAATTTTGATTGAAAAAAACGGCCAAACTGCCCTCACTGATTTCGAGTCTGATGATGAAACACTTTGAAGATTTTTGGGAATCCACCAAAGCTGCAGTTGAACACACACTGCAAGCGGCCCTCACTTTACCCGATCATGAATTGACCCAAGCCATGCGTTATTGCGCATTGGGTGGCGGCAAGCGTCTGCGTGCTTTGCTGATTTATGCCACAGCTGACGCTGTCGCTGACAGTCAAAACGCCCATGTCGCGGCCAGTGCCGCGGCAGTTGAGTTGATTCACGCTTATTCTTTGGTACACGACGATTTGCCTGCGATGGATGATGATGCCCTTCGCCGCGGCAAACCCACCTGTCATATAGCGTTTGGTGAAGCCATGGCAATTTTGACTGGCGACGCCCTGCAAACCCTGGCTTTTCAACTCTTGGCTGAAACCCCCGAACCAGAACGGGCCATTGCGGCTGTGGGCGTGCTGGCACGCCGTTCAGGCGCTGCAGGCATGGTATTGGGTCAGGCTTGTGACATCAACGCTGAAGGGCAAGCCCTGAGCCTTCAGGCACTACAGAACATACACCGCCACAAAACCGGCGATTTGATTTTGGCCAGTGTTGAATTGGGCCTGATTGCGGGCAACCCCACCCTTGAACAAAAACAGGCCTTGTTGCAGTACGGTGAAAATGTGGGGCTGTTGTTCCAAATCCAAGATGATATTTTGGATGTGGAAAGCGATGCTGCCACTTTAGGCAAGGCAACCCAGAAGGATGCCACGCTCGAAAAAGCGACTTACCCCGCACTAATGGGGCTGAGTGAAGCCAAAAAGAAGCGGGATGCATTGTTAGAAGACAGCTTGAACCTGCTGGCTTCCGTGCAATTACAATCTGGGTATTTGGCCGATATTGCCCGAATGGCTGCAAACCGCAAACACTGAAAACCTGTCTTTTCCAGGTAAGGCCTCTTGCCAAATTCATGAGAACACTATAAAGTCCCGCGGTTTTAGAATTGGTTTTGCCCATGCCAGCACCGTTATACCGCTTAAAAGTTCGTTCCGATTTCGCGGCTGCGCATATATTGCATGGCTATGATGGCCCTTGCAGCCGTTTGCATGGACATAATTGGGTAGTGGAAGTAGAAGTCACCGCCCGTAGTCTTGATGATATCGGGATGGGAATGGATTTTCAGGCCATTAAAATCTGTACCCGTGAATTGATAGCAAGTGTCGACCACTACTTTTTAAACGATCTTCCTGCCTTTGCAGGAATGAACCCCACCGCTGAAAATGTGGCGCGTTATTTTTACCGTGAACTCAAAACCCGTATCGATCATGATGATGTCACTTTGTCATCAGTCACGATCTGGGAAACTGACAATTCAGCTGTCACGTATTCGGAGGATTAGGCATGTCTTCAAGAAGTACCTTAAAAGATGTGCAAAGCGCACATGACGACAGACAGCTTTCAATCAATCGGGTGGGCGTGCGCCGCGTCAAACACCCCATCTATATTCAATTGTCACACATCAAACAGCCTTCATTGGGCGAATTCAGCCTGTATGTGGACTTGGCAGCCAATCAAAAAGGCACCCACATGTCGCGCTTCTTGCAAATTTTGCATGCCAACCCAATTGAAATCAGTGCTGTTAATTTTAAAAATCTGGTTAAAAAAGTGGGCCAAGAATTGGGCTCAACTGAAGCTGAAGTCACAGCGGATTTTTCTGTGTTTTTGGAAAAAGAAGCGCCAATCTCTAAAGAAAAAGGCTTGGTTGATTACGTTGTCAGTTTAAAAGGTGAATTGCGTCAAAATGAAGTGACACTCACCCTTTCTGTACAAGTACCTGTGACGAGCCTATGCCCCTGCTCTAAAGACATCTCTGCCTATGGCGCGCACAACCAACGTTCACACATCATCATCAATGCTGTCTTGCTAGATGACATCTGGATTGAAGATTTGGTACGCATCGCTGAAAAGCAAGCCTCTTGTGAAGTTTATGCCATTCTAAAACGCCCTGACGAAAAATACGTCACCGAATACGCCTATGATCACCCCAAATTTGTTGAGGATATGGTGCGTGATGTGGCCACTTCCTTGTTGCAAGAACAGCGTGTGGGCGCATTTTCTGTGACTTCAGAAAATTTTGAATCCATACACAACCATTCTGCGTTTGCCATGATTGCAAGAGACAAATAGCGACATCATAATCGGCTATGACACAATGCACGTAGGTGATCCGGACGTCCCGTAATTATCTACATTATTTGCATCAGCTGCTTGCCCGTTATGATTGCCCTGCACGGGATCCATGTCCATATCTTGCACAACAATCTCAATGTGAGACGGCGCCACTACTTGCGGACTCAATTGACCAGAAAATGAAACGGTTTTAAATTCTTGCGTCACTGCTTGCGGAGACTCTGGGGTCTCTGGCTCTTCCGCAGATGTTTGAGGCATAGGATTTTCTTCTTGCAACTCCACCATAATATCATAGGGATCCATGATCCCATGGTACAGAACTGCCCCAATTCCCTGCTCTTGTACTTCTGCTACTGAAGCATCTGGATTATTAATAATAAAATTGTTACCGACGAGCGATCTCAGTTTGTCACAATTTGCGATATGTGTTTTTTGCGTTTTAAAAACTGAAACCAGACCGTCTATTATGCTTTGAGAGATCACCCACCCTTCAAAACACTTCACAGGCGCGATATTTGGATTTTTCTCTTTGGCCTTTCTATGTTGGTAATCTTCCATCATGTGTCTAACCATACTGATCCACAGTTCGTGGTTGCCATGAAAGGCCGCCATCATCAACAAAGATTCTGTGGCGGGTCTCACGCCGCTGATGCTGTCTTCTCCCTCTTTCACCAACTGGTAAGCCAAAGGAATGGCCCATGGATTTTTGACGCCAAAAATACTGGCCTTAAGAAGAGAAAAATGCATCAGCATGGTCAAAATATCTTTGCTGCTTGCGATGGCAGCAAGCTGCAGGTATGCATACAGTCTGCGAATATTCTGTTTGCGCAGCTCAACATCGCGTGAGGCTGTGTCCGGCCTACCAAGAGGTCCAAAAAACAAACCGTCAAAGCCATCCCGATCACCGCCATTCATGCCGTTATATTTGATTTTGTTAAAAATACATTCTGTTATCTTTTCATTTTTAGACATAATGGCCACGCAGAGCGCATCCATGGGTTGTCCGAAAGGGCGGTGATCGGGATGGCTTTGACGGTTTGTTTTTTGGACCTCTTGGGTTGTCCGAAAGGGCGGTTCAGTTCAAAGGGATCGGCAAACCATCCGGCCCACGGTGTGATTTCATTCAATGTATTTGTTTTGTGATAGGGCGGAATATGCGGATCAATGCCCTCATTTAAAAGTCTTTTCACTGCTTCCAAATCACGGCTGTTAATCGCCTGGATCAGACTGGTTCGACCATGCTCATCACGCGACATGAGGGATTTGAGCCAATTGAATTCTTTTTTATATTGTGCCGTTCTCAATACCCACAATAGGGATCTCACCAATGAAACCGACATGGGCGATTGCTTGTAAACAATATCGCCCCAAACGCGATGGTCACCACGAATGGCTGCGGCCATCAACATAATGTCATTGGGTTCAACAATGAATGTGGCTTGCTCCACTTTGTAAAGGTTTCTATTTTGCCAAGGAAAAACATATTGATCAGAAAAAAGCTGCGGGTTCACAATGTTGTATTCATACAACTTCAAAAATACCTGGTCCGCGTGGTTGGACACAGCGGTTGAAATAAGGTCAACCATGACCGCCGTATTCGAAGTTTTTGTCTTTATGTCGTCAGCGAATATAAATGGCGTATAACCCATAGTGGAGCTGTTGTATTCGAGAATATCGCGGGACAAAAACCACTCTACAGCCTGTACTTGCTTGCTTTTAACGGCAAGTTCCATAGGATGCGCCTGTTTAGATGTATTCAGTCCACACTCACGAATGTAATCTGGCCTCAATTGTTCGATGCACGAAAGGAGTTCGGTGTTTCCTTGCATCACTGCATGCGATAAAGCCGTTTGGCCTTTTGCATCTTGCTTATCAAATGGCTCTTCTAACGGATAGGGATAGCCTTGTATTTGGTACACTCTTTTGAAAAGATCCAAATACCCAGGAAAGGGATTGGCTGCCAAAAAGGCAAGTGGGGTGTATCCATACAATTCACCAGACTCATGATACAAAAAGTTGAGTGATTCCTCAGCTGGCATGGTCCCATTCTTGATGGCAGTGTAAAATGCCACTTTTTGCTTTTTGGCCTCGTATTGTTTCACCTCAGTTAAGGGTGTGGTTTTTAACAAAAAATGCGCTATATCTTCTTCGGCAGTTTTCAGAGAGCTTGCCAATCTAAGCTTGGAATCAGATTTGCCTGCCCAGGCTACTTTATTATCATGATGAATGATTTTATAAAACACATACTCGGCCCCACCTACTTTGATAATCGGGGTTTCAAATTCGCTGTTACGCTTTGCTTCTCTATAAAGCATTTCAGCTTGGAATCTTTCGCAGAAAAAATAGAGGACGGGCATCTCATTATCACTATTACGGGTTCCGCGCAGTACACCACATAACCTAACAGGCTCAACAAAAAATAGTCCGTCCGTACTTTTCAATTGGCTGGCATTATAGCTTGGCATAGTAATACTTACTTCCCATCGCTGCGAAAATGATCGTAACCCAATTTATCGGGCAAAAAGTGCTCACCATTTTCTTTGATAAAATTTAAACCCTGTTTTTCAACAATGGTTCCGATTTGAAATAACGCCATATTTTCTTTTAAAAATGCAGACTTGGCGCTTTCAACATTTTCTGGCGAGAGGGTGCAGAGTAACTCGTAATCATCTCCGCCAGACAATGCGAGCTCTAAGCTATCTGGGCATATGTCATTTGTCAAACATTCCGCAATGGGCACATCTTTTAAAAAAATTTGTGCACCCACACCGCTTGCCTTTAAAACATGCCCCAAGTCTTGAGCCAATCCATCAGACACATCGATTGCGCTGCTTGCAAAGCGTTGCAAGATTTTACCCTGTCGCCACCGTGCTTGTGGGCGATTTAATGCCGTTTGTGCAGCCGCATTTTGTTTGCCTTCGGGCGTCAGCGCAAAAGCGGCTGCACCCAATTTACCTGTTACAAAAATAAGATCACCCACTTTGGCGCCACTTCTTAACAAGGCTTTTCCTTGTAACGTGCCTAAAGCTTGAATGGTAATAGAAAGTGGGCCTTTGGTGGTGTCGCCCCCTATCAGAACAGCTTGAACAGATTCCAATGCGTCTGCCAAGCCTTTTGCAAAAGCATTTAGCCAAACGGGATTAGAATCAGGCAACGTCAGGGCCAATAAAAACCAACGCGGGGCGGCGCCCATGGCTGCCAGATCGCTGGCATTGACCATCAAGGCTTTATAAGCAATGTCTTCAGGGGAAGTTTCGAAGGGGAAATGGGTGCCAGCAATCAAAGTGTCTGTGCTGATGGCAAGGGTTTCATTTGGGGGAATGTTCAGCAGGGCTGCATCATCCCCCATGCCTAAAATCATGCCGGGGTTGTCTTTACAAAGGGGTTTAAAATGCCGCTCGATCAAATCAAACTCTTGCAGCATTTTTGTCTCCCGCTACGCAAGTTCCGTTTTGCGTACCGATCTGGCTAACTTGTCCAGAACGCCGTTGATGAATTTATGGCTGTCTTCAGAGCCAAAGGTCTTGGCCAATTCAAGCGCTTCGTTTATCACCACTTTGTATGGCACATCCACACGGTACAATAATTCGTAACCTGATAACCACAAAATACCCAATTCAATCGGATCCAAATCTTTTAATGGACGCGATAGAAAAGGCGAAAATGCAGATTCAATCGCCAATTGGTTTTCAAGAACGCCATGCAACAAGGCATGCAAATATTCTAAATCAATGCGCTTGGGATTTTGGCCGGCGACAATGTCACTTTCAATTTCAGACATTGCCATCTGCGAAAGGTGCCAACTGTATAAACCTTGTAAGGCGCGCGTGCGCGCCATTTTGCGATGCGAAGCTTTAGGTGCAATCATGTTTTAGGGACTCAATCAACGAAATCATTTCTAGTAAAGTGAAGGCGGCATCGAGTCCCTTGTTGCCTGCCTTGGTGCCTGCGCGCTCTAGCGCTTGTTCAAGAGTGTCGGTTGTCAACACGCCGAACGCAATGGGCACACCCGTTTCCAGCATGACACGCGATATGCCTGAAGCGCATTCGCCTGCCACAAAATCATAATGAGAAGTGGCGCCACGGATCACTGCCCCCAAAGCAATGATGCCTTGGTAACGGTTGGTTTCAGCCAACTTCTTGGCAATCAATGGAATTTCAAACGCACCTGGCGTTTGCACCACATGGATTTGAGAAGCTTGTACGCCATGGCGTTCCAAACCCTCTTTGGCACCTTGCAACAATGCATCGACCACCAAATGGTTGAATCGCGATGCAATAATGGCAACTTTGCCTTTAGGGGCCACCCAGTGACCCAATGTCTCTTGATGTGACATCATTCTGGCTCTCCTTCATAGGGCACATAGTCTACAACTTCCAAGCCGAAACCAGAAAGGCCATGTATCACACGCGGCGCTCCCAGCACTTTCAGTTTACGGACGCCCAGATCGGCCAAAATTTGGCTGCCTGCCCCCACCCGCCACAATTGTGTGGATTGTGAGGCTTTCTTCAAGGTGTGTTCTTCGCCCTTGGCTTGCTCTGTCATCAATTTGATGCGTTCCATCAAGCCTTGGTTGTCGTCTGGGTTACCCAAAATCACGATGACGCCCGAACCTGCCTTAGCAATATAGGCCATGGCTGCTTCAAGTGGCCAGCTGCCCTGATCTTGGCCCACCAAACCAGACAAATCCCGCATCACATCGCGCAAGTACATGCGCACAAAAGTCGGGATATTGGGGTTAAGTTCGCCGATTGAGAGGGCAACGTGCTCTAACTTGTCGGTTTTGTCTTTGTACAAGGTCAGGGTGAATTGGCCGTAACGGGTATCAAGCTGCATCTTCTCACAACGCGTGATGGTGCGCTCTTTGCCCAAACGGTGGCTAATAAGCTCGGCAATGGTGCCCAACAGAAGGTTATGGGTTTTGGCAAACTTTTCTAAGTCAGGCCTTCTGGCCATGGTGCCATCGTCATTCATGATTTCGCATAAGATCCCAGCAGGCCTAAAACCTGCCAGCTCAGCCAAATCACAAGCGGCTTCTGTGTGGCCTGCCCGTGACAGCACCCCGCCATCTTGCGCCATAATGGGGAAAACGTGGCCTGGGCGCACCAAATCACTGGGTTTTGCATTGGGTTGGACGGCTGTGCGGATGGTATGGGCGCGATCGGCGGCTGAAATACCAGTGGTGACGCCACGGGCCGCTTCAATTGAAACAGTAAATTGTGTGACCACAGGCGACAAATCCGGCACCATCAGTGGCAAAGCCAGTTGTTCGCACATGGCTTTGCGCATGGGCAAACAGACCAAACCCCGCCCAAAACGGGCCATGAAATTGATATGGGCTTCGCTCACCATTTCGGCAGCCATGATAAGATCGCCTTCGTTTTCACGATCTTCATCATCCATCAACACCACCATTTGGCCGGCCTTGATGGCTTCAATCAAGTGTTCTGTTGGTGCCAACATCACCGCACTCACTTATTTGAAAAAAAGTGCCCCAGTGTACGCAAAGGGCCGCATTGGGCCAAGTGTTAAATTCAATCAGAAAGACCCGTGTACAGGCCCAGAAAGGCAGAATTTGATTGCTTTTGGAGCCATATTTCTGTAGCTTGCAAAGTCAGTTTGGTGAATGATACCTCAGGGGTACACGTTATGATTGAACAGTTTGGCAATATCATTGCAGGTCTCATCCATGAAATAAGCTTAACCCCAAGCCTAGAGTCTATAAAAAAGAGCTACACCATCGGTGGTGACAGCCTTTCTTTCAAGGTTTTCTTCTCAAAAAACAAAATAAACGTGGAAGTTGAGGCAAATAGCGTGATTTCACTTGATCGCCGTCTTGTACTCAGTGAAGCACTGCAACAATCTCAACAAGCATCAATGGTCATAGTTATTGACAAACTCATGCCACGCCCCACTGTGGAAACAAGCATCAAAGAAACGCCAATAGAAGTTAAAGATCCCAAAAAAGGCGCACCGACTGCTGATAGGCGTTCAAAGTCGCTCAAAAACTTTGCCGCGTCTGTAATGAGTTTTAAAAAGCCGAAATCTGAACGGAAAGACAAAGGCGCCTCCACTTCATATATGCCAGAGGCAGATGACAGTGAGTTCACCATGCCCGCAAAATCCAAGTGGTCATCTTTGGCGAGCCTTGCAGATTCATTGCAATCACTTGTATCCAACAGCTCGTTGACCGGTAAGCAGGTTGACAATGAGCTTTACGAAGAGGCAAATGAACAAACCTTAACAAGCACCACATCCAGCAGTTCTGGCGATAAACCCCAGGCAGCCCCTATGACTGAGTTTGAAGACAAATTGTTCAACCAAATTTATTTTTTATTGGGAACAATGGTCAAAGGGAATGTTGAAAGTGGCGCATTTGATACCACGATCACTTCAGAAGAATCTAGCACTACGGTGACACTCATCTTGGAAACAAAATCCATGGGAAAAATGTCGCTGTCCCTGAGCCCATACACAGTTTTAAGTATTGCCGCTAAAGAAACCTTGTGCGATGCATTGGAAAACCTTGTGACCCCCCTTAAATATCACACATTTCAGCTGAATTATGACAATATCATGTTGGCTGAAACTGCACCGCAGGAAAGCATGGACGCAAACAGCTCGCAAGACATGCCCAATCTGAATATGGAAACTTTGACAAATTTTGTCCTGGGTAGAAGAGGCAGCAAATACCAAAGCTCAACGCCACAATCCCCACTCAACTTAAGCCCTGCGGGTTCAGGATCACATACACCCAATGCTCCCACGCCCCCCGCGACACCCCTATCATCGACCAGTTCCGAGTCAGTTGAAAGTGGAACTACCTTAAACAGACACAATGCAAGAAAGAGCTCTCTTTTCGCAAAACTATTTTGAAGTGTCTTGGGTATAAATGCTTTCACCGCGCTTGGAGCAAACGCTCCAAGTAGCGGGCAATCATATCAATTTCAATGTTCAAAGGCGCCCCTATGGTAAGGGCACGTAAATTGGTGACTTGCCAGGTGTGTGGAATGATGCACATCGTCACCGAATGGGATGAAACTTCGTTTATGGTGAGGCTGATTCCATTCAAAGTGATGCTGCCTTTCTTCACCATATAGCGCATGCAATCATCTGGCACTTCCACTTCTATCACCAGGCTTTCGCCTTGCCCTTTGACCTTTTTCAAAGTGCCCACGCCATCCACGTGGCCTGATACCAGGTGACCGTGCAACGCAGTCTGTAAAGTCATGGCGGGTTCTAAATTCACCAAATCACCCACCTGCAAAACTGCAAAATTGGTGAGCCGTAAGGTTTCTTCACTGCAGTCTACTGTGAAATCATCGCCCACTGTGCTTGTCACTGTCACACAACAACCGTTTACGGCAATACTGTTGCCGATCTCTTTGTGTTGTGCACTCAAGTGTGGGGCCGAAATGGCAAATTGGGTCACACCTTCTTTATCTATGCGTACTGTGATTTTGCCTTCAGCTTGAATGATTCCAGAAAACATGTTGTTACGCTTCCTTATTCAAATAGATAAGCCGCACATCGTCACCAAAGGTTTTCACAGAGTGCATTGAAAAATGCTGCAATTGGGCCATGCTTTTGGGCTCTCTGAAACAAAAAGCGGATTGCCCTGCGTCGCCCATCAGTTTTGGCGCGTAATACACAATGAGTTCATCCACCAAGTTGGCCTCAAGAAAAGCGCCAGCAAGGGTGCTGCCTGCTTCAACCAGCACTTCATTGTGGCCACGTTCGGCCAAGTGTTTTAACAATGCTTTTAAATCAATGCGACCGTGGTGTATGGGGAATTGTTTTATCTCAGCAGCAAACCCCGAACCTGCGCCCACGGTAGCCAACCATACGGCTCTGTTGTCTGCAAAAATGTTTGCGTTTTTGGGGGTGCGCAAGTGCGTGTCACACACCACCAACAGTGGCTGCAAGGGCACGCCCCGCTTTTTACGCAAGAGGGTGATTTTTTTGTCACGCACGGTAAAGTGTGGGTTGTCTTTTATCACTGTGCTGACACCTGTGATAATCACTTGGCTTTGTGCGCGCCACAATTGTACGTCTTGTCTTGCGGCTTCATGGGTGATCCATTTGGAGTCGCCATTAACGTCAGCAATTTTGCCATCTAGGGTCATGGCCATTTTCAAACGCACCCAAGGTAAATCTTGTTGCATGCGCTTGTGAAAGCCTTTATTTAAAGCCACAGCTTTTTCAGCCAATACGCCTGTGGTGACTTCAATTCCATGGGCACGTAATTTTTCAATTCCGGTGCCATTTACTTTGGGATTGGGATCAACCGCTGCTATCACCACCCTTGCCACTCTGGCTTGGATCAAAGCATCAACGCAGGGTGGGGTTCGGCCAAAATGGTTACAGGGTTCTAGGGTAACGTAGACAGTGGCACCCTCAGCCTGCGGCCCCACTGCTTTCAATGCATTGATCTCAGCATGCGGTTCACCGGCTTTCTCATGAAAGCCACTGCCCAAAATCACCCGATCTTTATCCCAATCCCATCCCCTATGCAGATGTGGTGACATCTACCACCCACAAAACCCTACGTGGGCCAAGGGGGGGCGTCATCCTCGCGAAAGCCAACCCTGAGATTGA
>Ga0207004_1172_pt1 | contig 12628 bp, 17 predicted proteins | sample Alteio_BWMinCont_86_FD_153468 | JGI IMG/M metagenome (GOLD analysis project Ga0207004, IMG submission 153468) | Enriched cells from forest soil in Barre Woods Harvard Forest LTER site, Petersham, Massachusetts, United States -... | ecosystem: Environmental > Terrestrial > Soil > Temperate forest >...
CGAATATTCAAGTTCGCGATTGCTTCGTCCCTCCCAATGACATAGTGTGTTAAGTATGAAGACAAAAGGAATTATCAATCAACCAACTTTAGTTAAACCACGTGTAAACGTAGTTACTTTAGGCTGCTCAAAAAACACTTACGATTCAGAAGTTTTGATGGGCCAGCTTAAAGGCAACCATTTTAATGTGGTGCACGAAGCTGAGGCGGGAGTTAATGACATCATAGTCATCAATACCTGCGGTTTTATTGATAATGCCAAACAGGAATCTATCGACACCATCCTGCAATACAGCGAACTTAAGGATCAGGGTAAAGTTGGAAAAGTGATTGTTACCGGTTGCCTTTCCGAACGCTACAAACCTGAACTGGAAGCCGAAATCACCAATGTTGATTCATGGTTCGGCACAAATGATCTGCAAAACCTGCTCCAATCTGTAGGTGCTGATTACAAACACGAACTAATCGGCGAACGCCTGTTAACCACCCCATCCCACTTCGCGTACTTTAAAATAGCCGAAGGCTGTAACCGTCCCTGCTCGTTTTGTGCCATCCCGCTAATGCGTGGCAAGCACTTAAGCACACCGATGGATCAGCTGGTCAAAAACGCTGAGAATCTTGCTAAAAACGGCACTAAGGAACTCATACTAATTGCGCAGGATTTAACTTATTACGGTCTTGATCTTTACGGCAAACGTAATTTAGATGAACTGATGCGAAGGTTATCTGATGTAAACGGCATCGAGTGGATCAGGCTGCAATATGCCTACCCTTCAGGTTTCCCTATGGAAATTCTGGACGTGATGAACGAGCGCGATAATATTTGCAAATACCTGGACATGCCATCGCCTACACCTATATATTTTACGGGGATCTTGAATTGATCCGAGATTCCTATTACTACGCCACCTTTGGCTGTGCCATCCAATTTAGTTAAAGCTAAGGCGTTTACGGCAGTTGCTTCGGTAAATTGCTTGCATTGTTCAATGGCGTTTTGGCCTGTTGAAGCATCCAGCACTAACAAAATCTCGTGCGGTGCGCCGGGGACTACCTTTTGCATTACGTTTTTGATCTTGGTTAGCTCGTTCATCAAACCTACCTTGTTATGTAAACGCCCGGCAGTGTCAATAATTGCTACATCATCGCCATTGGCTACTGCCGAACGCAGGGTATCATAAGCAACAGAAGCCGGGTCGGAACCCATTGGCTGTGCTACTACTTTTACATCTACACGTTTACCCCAAAGTTGAAGCTGGTCTACTGCTGCTGCGCGGAAGGTATCGGCTGCGCCTAAAACTACCTGGTTGCCTGCCTGTTTTAATTTATGGGCCAACTTGCCAATAGTAGTGGTTTTGCCCACGCCATTTACGCCGACCACCATAATTACATAAGGCTTATGATCGCCGTATTCAAAGCTCGAGAAATCGTTACTGTTGTTTTCGGCGAGGAGCTTTTGGATCTCGTCGCGTAGTAAACCGTTTAGCTGGCTAGTGTTGATGTATTTATCAACGGTGACACGTTGTTGTATGCGCTCAATGATTTTTAAAGTAGTACTAACGCCAACGTCAGATGTTACCAGTACTTCTTCCAGTTCATCCAGTACATCATCATCAACGGTGGATTTGCCGGCTATTACCTTGGTTATTTTTGAAAGGAAATTGTCCTTGGTTTTTTCCAACCCGGTATCCAGCGCTTCCTGCTCCTGCAGTGTGCTTTCTTTCTTCTTGAAAAAATCAAATAATCCCATTTTTTGATGTGCAGATTTTAAATGTGCAGATGTGCAAATATGCGGATGTGCAAATTGATAAGTATCAGTGTAGGGTTATATTAATTATTAATTAGCACATCAACAAAAAAAGCCCTCTCGTATAACAAGATGGCTTTCGTATTAATTCAGAACCGTAACCGGTTTTTATTTGCCGGCGATCGCATCCTTAACGTTATCGTTAAGAACGATTTGTTCTTTAAATGAGTAAGCACCGGTTTTAGGTGACTTAACCATTGTAATTACTTTTGAATAATCCTTGCCTTTACCAGCTACTTTCAGGGTTGCAACTACTTTCTTTGCCATGTTTTTATGTGTTGAAAGTTAAAAGTTAAACGTTAAAAGTTACTTTGAACTTTGAACATTTAACTTTCAACTAAATTATTTAATTTCTTTATGAACAGTTACTTTTCTTAAAACCGGGTTGAATTTCTTCATTTCCAATCTTTCAGTTGTATTTTTCTTGTTCTTAGTGGTGATGTAACGAGACATGCCCGGCATACCGCTAGTTTTGTGCTCAGTACACTCTAGTATTACCTGAACTCTGTTGCCTTTTTTAGCCATTTTGTTATATTGTTGTGGTTAACGTTATTTACGGCAGTATGAATTGCTCATGCTACCTCCTGTAACAGCTACCTATTAAATGTATCCTTTTTTAACAAACTTGTTGATACAAGCAGTTATCCCGTTTTTAGTGATAGTTTTCACTGCAGATGTAGAAACCTTTAAGGTTATCCATTTATCTTCTTCGGGAATGTAAAACCTTTTCAGTTTTAAGTTTGGATGAAATCTACGTTTGGTTTTAACGTTTGAGTTAGAAACGTTGTTACCAACCATTGATGCTTTTCCTGTTAAATCACATATTCTTGACATGACAAATCTTTTTAATGGTAACTCCTGATTAAAAGAGTTTGCAAATATCAGGAAATTAAGTGAATTAGTCAACAGTGTTTTGAAAATAATTTGAAAAAGATTGGGGAGAGTGGATTTAGGTAGTGAAGAGGTGACTGCAAGTAGTTTATAAATATGATTGTTATGCTGAGGGACGAAGTATCTGCACGATAGTTTAGGCTTGTATAATGCTTCGTCCCTCAGCAGAAGTATTCTCGTTTTAATAAGTTATTCTGTCCCGCTCATTGCCGCGGGGGCTACTACTTTTCTCTTGATAGAAAAGTAGCAAAAGATCAAGACGGAAAAAAAACTTCTGCCCGCAGGGCCAGCTCCCGGCCCGGTTTTCCGTCGGGCCTTTGCGCGTTTTTTTAATCTGTCATTCTGAGCATCGTGAAGAATCTGTACGGTGTCGACTACTTTACAGATTCTTCACGATGCTCAGAATGACAAAATGTATTAAGGCTTTAATACGTCAAAGAACTATTATTTCGCTTTCACAAGCGAAATGGTTGGTTTAAGAAGTAATTGTTGTTTGTGGGGTGCTTTCGCTGAAGGAGACTACTAATTTACGGAGCGTAAATTGAAAAAGTGCTGACACTGTTTTGTCAGTATGTGAAAGAGCTGATTTTCCTACAGGTCGCTTCGTTGACTCACCCCGACTACGCTTCGCTGGTCGACCCTCTCTTCGCCTGCGGCGGAAAGAGGGTTGGGAAAAGTTTTTGCCCTCTTTCCTGCGAAGCAGAAGAGAGGGCGGGTTGAGCGGCTGAGCGGAAACCGGGTGAGTCAAAACGCTAATGCCTGATGCGGCTAACTCACTCCGACCTCGATTCGCTTGTCGGTACTCTCTCCGCCTGCAGCGGAAAGAGGGTTGGAAAAGGCTTTTGCCCTCTTTCGTTGCGCGACAAAATGGGAGGAATGGTTATTTATCGAGATCTACCATGTGTCCGCACACACTACTTGTTTTTAAAAAGTATCTATACTTATTAAAAGTTAGTTAATTGTATATATCATAGGAGAAATTTGCTAATTTACGCCGCCAATAAAAAAACATTTACACTATGAGGATCAGATCATTTCCTGAGTACCAGGAAGCCTATAAAAAGAGCGTTGAACAGCCAGAACAATTTTGGAAAGAAGTTGCCGATACTTTTTTATGGAGAAAGAAATGGGACAAAATATTAACCTGGAATTTTAAAGAACCCAAAATAGAATGGTTTAAGGGCGCGAAACTTAATATTACAGAGAATTGCCTCGACCGCCATTTGGAAACTTTGGGCGATAAGCCTGCTATTATATGGGAGCCAAATGACCCGGAAGAAAATCACAGGGTGTTAACCTACAGACAATTGTATGATAAGGTTTGCCAGTTTGCCAATGTTTTAAAGAATAACGGCGCCAAAAAAGGCGACCGTATATGTATATATATGCCAATGGTGCCCGAACTGGCAATAGCTGTTTTAGCTTGCGCGAGGATTGGGGCTATTCACTCGGTTGTTTTTGGTGGGTTTTCGGCGCAATCTATTGCCGACAGAATTTTGGATGCGGAGTGTAATATTGTTATCACTACCGATGGTGGTGTAAGGGGTGATAAACAAATCCCGATGAAAAACGTGATAGATGATGCTTTGGTGCGTTGTCCATCTGTTAAAAAAGTGATCGTGCTTACTCATACCCGCACGCCGGTATCGATGATAAAAGGCCGCGATGTTTGGTGGGAAGATGAAATTAAAAAAGTAGAAACCCGTGGCACAACAAATTGCGATGCCGAGGAAATGGAGGCGGAGGATATGCTGTTCATTTTGTATACATCAGGTTCAACAGGCAAACCCAAAGGTGTGGTGCATACCTGTGGCGGTTATATGGTTTATACGGGTTATACCTTTGCCAATGCTTTCCAGTACGAGCCGGGTGAGGTTTATTTTTGTACTGCTGATATTGGCTGGATAACCGGGCACTCATACATTGTTTACGGTCCGCTTTCACAAGGTGCTACTACCGTAATGTTTGAGGGCGTACCAACCTGGCCGGATTGTGGTAGATTTTGGGATATTGTAGATAAATATAAGGTTAATATATTTTATACCGCGCCAACTGCCATCCGCTCGTTAATGAGCTTTGGATTGGATAATGTAAAGAATAAAGACCTGAGCTCGCTTAAAAAATTAGGATCAGTTGGTGAGCCTTTGAACGAGGAGGCCTGGCATTGGTTTGATGAAAACATAGGCAAAAAGAATTGTCCGATTGTCGATACCTGGTGGCAGACCGAAACCGGCGGATTTATGATATCGCCAATAGCGAACGTTACCCCATTAAAACCGGGTTATGCTACTTTGCCTCTACCGGGCGTTCAGCCGGTTTTGGTTGATGAAAAGGGTGAGGTGATTGAAGGTAATGGCGTAAGCGGAAACCTATGTATTAAATTCCCTTGGCCGGGAATGCTGCGCACTACTTATGGCGACCATGAGCGCTGCCGCACTACCTATTTCGCTACTTATCCTGATCTGTATTTTACAGGTGATGGTTGCTTGCGCGATGAGGATGGTTATTACCGGATAACCGGTCGTGTGGATGATGTGCTGAATGTATCCGGTCACCGTATTGGTACTGCCGAGGTGGAGAACGCCATTAATATGCACAGCAGCGTGGTGGAATCTGCTGTTGTGGGTTATCCGCATGATATAAAAGGACAAGGTGTTTACGCATTTGTGGTTAGTCCGGGTAAACATGGCAACGAAGATCTTACCCGTAAGGATATTATGGCAACGGTATCGCGCATTATTGGCCCGATAGCTAAACCCGATAAAATCCAGTTTGTAACAGGCTTGCCTAAAACACGTTCAGGCAAAATTATGCGCAGGATATTGCGGAAGATAGCTGAGGGCGATACTTCGAACTTAGGCGATATTAGTACTTTGCTTGATCCGGGTGTGGTGGAGGATATTAAGAACGGAGCTTTGTAGGGAGAAGTCAAAAGTTTAAAGTCGAAAGTCAAAAAGTTTTTTCGCAGGGTGCTCTTTGAGGGGTATCCTGCGGGGGCGATAAAAGCTCTGGTTTTAATATTTTTATTGTAGCTTTAAATATTAAAATAACCAATATGATCCCAGACGAAGATTTACCTTCAGATGAAGATTTGCCTTCAGATGATGGAAGCATAAATTTTCCGGATATACCAACGAATGATGTAGGTCAACTTACGTCCTTACCCTATGGTTTGTATCCTGATATTACTACAAACGATTTAGGTAATAAGGGCTTTGATAGTCAACCATTATCTGAAGGATTTCCTGATATTAACATTAATGATAGAGGTGTTGATAGCGAATAAGCTATTTGTGCAGTATACTACTTATTATATAGATGCAAATTAATACGATGGGCGAATAAAATAAAAAGTTTAACGACCTTTTATAATACTCCCATCGTTTGTCATTTATTGCTCTGTTAGAGTCAATCCCTGCCTGTAGATTTGTTATTTTTATGATATATAGTAATACCTCTCTTTTATCTTTATCATCAGGGGTGTTAAATATTGCATCAACAAATAATCTTTTTGGTTGAGTTCCGGGCAATACATATTCCGTTGGTTTTATATTCGGGAATATAAAAACCAGCCCCAACAGCAAATAATAAGCAACACCAGAAATTGCTGTGATTAAAAGACTATCAAAATCAGCATTCTTTTCCCATTTACCAATGGCATAAGCAACAAGGCCGATAAGAATACCCGCAACAAGTTGAAATAAAGAAGAGTTTCTATTAAGTATTCTAATACTTGTATCAATAGAATCGTTAAATGCTTTTTCAGCTTCTGCGAAAATAAATTTTGCTTCTTCTAACTTCAGTTTTTGCTTGAATTCAATATTGATTTTCCATTCAAGTGGTTTTGCACTTTTCATCTTCTGGATTTTAGTAAATATAATTAATTCTTTATACAATAGTATTACCGTGCTGGAGGAGATTATAGCAGATAATAGCTTTTTATTGTTCCCGCAGGGGCATTAGAAGAGGACCTGGGGGCGGCAAAAGCGGATAGTGACTCAGAATAGATGATATTCTATCAGTTTTTAATTTTCGCACGGTGATCTAATCCCCATTGTACGAGATTCTCTGCAAGGGGCAGGACATTAAGGCCATAGTTGGTAATCGCATATTCAACAGTTATCGGTTTTGTTTTAATAACCGATCTGGAAATAAGCAGGTTAAGCTCCATGTCTTTTAGTTCTTTTGTTAACATTTTGGCTGATATTCCTTCAATTTCTCGCTGGATCTTTTTAAATGTATTTTTTTCTTCTAAACGATTACTCAAATAGCGTAATAGCATAAGTTTCCATTTACCGCCTAGCACATCAAGGCTGTCGCGCATTGCGGTTAATTCCTGTTTGCAAGTGGCTTCCTGCACATTTCCGTCGATATTAATAGTACCCATTACGAGTTTCCTGTAAGTTACCGGTTACCTCCGGTTAACTCATACCAAAAATAAAGGATTAGCACTGAACTTTGATATAACAAAAATAATATGAAAGCAATAGTATTAAACAAATTTGGTGACACAGATAATTTTATAGAGAGAACTGATTTGCCAATTCCGGTGCCTGGAGACCATGAGGTACTGGTTAGAATTAAAGCGGCGGGTTTTAATCCGATAGATTATCAAATGCGCCTGGGGAAAAATGAAAAGAAAAAAATGATTTCACCAATCTTAGGCAGGGAGTTTTCAGGGATTATTGTAAAAACGGGAAAAAACGCCTCGAAGTTCAAAAAGGGAATGGCCGTCTTTGCTGCATCGGGAAGTATGGGCTCGAACGGAACTTATGCAGAATACATTAGCGTTCCTGAAGACATCTTAGCCAGCAAACCTGCTAATCTCACCTTCGAAGAAGCTGCGGCGGTACCCGTAGGTAATCTTACCGCCCTGCAAACTTATAAGCGTTTAAAGCCAGTTCACGAGGACTCGCTTTTTATAGCAGGAGCTGCAGGAGGCGTCGGCTTAGCTTTGATAAAGCTGTTGTTATATCAAGGCATCGACAGGTTGGTGGTTACGGCGGGCAATGATGAAAGTCGACAGCACCTAATCGCTGCCGGCCTATCAACCGAGCAAATAATCGATTATAATGCCACTGATTTGACAGCAAATATTATAACGGCAAATAAAGAACTTCCTTTTAATCATTGCGTTGATCTTGTTGGAGGCAAACTCTCCGAGCTATGTGCTGAGTTATTGATAACGAATGGTACATACGTTGATATTACAGCTTTAACTAGCCCGAAGGCAAGAGAAACACTATTTGATAAAGGGGCAAATATTCTCAATATTTCCAATTTTGCTTATGCGCTGAATGGAGATAAGGATTATTATGGCAATAACTTGCAACAGATTGCCGACTTATTAGAAAGCGGAGCTGTTAGCCCACCCCAGGTATATCTGGTTGGCGAGCTTGAGGTAGCAACTGTAGAAAAAGCTCACCGTATTTTAGAAAGCAATTTAAGTAAAGGCAAAAAACTGGTAATGCGAATCCCGACTACTATTGCTACCTGAGAAGCCTGCGAAGAATGTGAAAAATTACATATCACATGATTCTAACAAAACCTTATGATACCACAGCTGTTATTTATCTACATCTATAAATAAAAAGCATTATGAGCGATTTAAAATTAAGAGGCACCTGGAACGAGTTGAAAGGAAAAGTGAAACAAGCCTACGGCGACCTGACCGATGACGATTTGGTTCGCGAAGAAGGTAAGGACGACGAAATGCTGGGCAAGCTCCAGCAGAAAACCGGCAAAAGCCGCGATGAGCTGGTGAAATGGCTTAACGACTTGTAATATATAAAGCCCCGAATTTCGGGGCTTTAATTTTTTTGTACCCTAACAAATTTGAAAATAGTAATTTCGCCCTATGGCAAAAAATACAAAACCAACCATACTTGTAGTAAACGACGACGGTATCACCGCGCCAGGCATAAAAGCATTAATAGATGTAATGAAGGAACTTGGCAGGGTAGTGGTGGTAGCACCAGATAGCCCGCAGTCGGGTATGGGGCATGCCATTACCATAGGCAAGCCACTGCGCTTTGATAAGGTTGACATTTATGAGGGCGTAGAAATGTACCGTTGCTCCGGCACGCCGGTTGATTGTGTTAAACTGGCTGTAAACTCGGTATTTAAGGGTGAAAAGCCGAATTTGTGTGTGTCGGGTATTAACCATGGTTTAAATAATTCCATCAATGTGCTGTATTCGGGTACGATGTCGGCTGCGGTTGAGGGGGCTATTGAGAATATCCCGTCAATTGGCTTTTCGCTGGATGATTATACGCTTCAGGCTGATTTTAGTCACTGCAAAAAATATGTAAAGGAACTGGCCATGCAGGTTTTGGAGCATGGTTTGCCACCTGCTACCCTACTTAATGTGAACTTCCCTAGCGGAGGGAATATAAAAGGAATAAAGATATGCCGCCAGGCCAATGCCAAATGGGCTGAGGAATTTGATGAGCGTATCGATCCGCACAAACGCCCGTATTATTGGCTAACTGGCGTATTTCAAAACAACGATGCAGGTGAGGATACGGATAACTGGGCATTGGATAATCATTATGTATCGGTAGTGCCGGTGCAGTTTGATATGACGGCTCATCATGCTATCCCGCTATTGAATGGCTGGAAATTTAACGTATAATCCCGGATGAAGTATTATCTGGTAGCAGGCGAGGCCTCGGGCGATCTACACGGTGCCAACTTGATGAATGCTTTGAAGAAAGCCGATCAGCAAGCGGAATTCCGCTACTTTGGAGGCGATTTGATGCAGGCTGAAGGCGGCATGCTGGTTAAGCATTACGCCGATATGGCCTTTATGGGCTTTATTGAGGTAGTGGCTAATCTACCCCAGATATTAAAAAACTTAAGTTTCTGTAAACAGGATATTGCCCAATATCAGCCGGATGTTTTGATTTTGATCGATTTCCCGGGCTTTAATTTAAAGATAGCAGAGTTCGCCAAAAAGAATGGTTTGCTGGTTTGCTATTACATATCCCCAAAAGTTTGGGCCTGGAACCAGAAACGGGTACTGAAGATTAAAAAGGTAGTTGACCATATGTTCTGCATCCTGCCATTCGAGGTAGATTTTTACAAAGAATGGGGTATGAAGGTGGACTATGTTGGCAATCCATTACTGGATGCTACTGCGGCATTTGAACCAGATGCAAACTTTTATGCCAATAATCATCTACCTGAAAAGAAAATAATAGCCCTGTTGCCTGGCAGTCGGAAGCAGGAGATAAGCCGCTTACTGCCGGATATGCTTGGGGTTACTGATAAATTCCCGGATCATCAATTTGTGATTGCAGGTGCGCCATCGTTCCAAAAAGAATATTATGAGCAGTTTTTGGACGGTAAAAATATCCCTATCGTATTTAATGCAACTTATGATCTGTTAAAAAATGCTGATGCCGCGGTAGTAGCATCAGGTACGGCAACGCTGGAGACAGCTTTGTTTGATGTGCCGCAGGTTGTGGTTTATAAAGGCAATAATATATCAATTACCATAGCCCGTATGGTAGTGAAGATAAAATTTATCTCCTTAGTAAATCTGATCATGAATAAATTGGTAGTTAAGGAACTTATTCAACAAGACTGTACCCCGCAAACCATTGCCGCTGAGCTCGACCTGATTGTTAATAATAACGATTACCGCAAGGAGATGCTTAATAACTATGATCAGCTTGATGAGCGCATGGGCCATCCCGGTGCATCAGCCAAAACAGCGGCCTTGATTATAAAATATGCTGCAAAAAAATAAAGCCCCGCAAAAATGCGGAGCTTTATGGTTTTCATAGGTGGTGTAAATTTTAATAGGTAGATGTATATGATAGATCAGGCAGCTTTAAGATTGCGCTGTACAGATGCCTGTTTGTTGTTTGTTGAAAATTGATCGTTTGCTTTGAAAGCTTTTAAATCGTTTCTTAATATGTTTAATAATTCCTCGTCAAAACGGGCAACTAATTTACTGGTAGCTATTTTGTTGTAAGTTTTCATAGGTAGATGTTTTAGGTAGTTTTTATAATTAAGCTGCCGGTAGCAGGTTGTTATTGATACGATTAATAAATTGAACTTTAGCTTGTTTCATAGCTTTAAGATCTTCCCTTAAAATGTTTAGCAATTCTTCATCAATGCGAGTAACTAATTTGCTGATGGCTATTTTATTGTAAGTTTTCATGGTTAAGTAGGTTAATTTTTTTTAGTTTTTGTTAGCTTGTCGTTATCGCCTTTAGTTAAATTCTCTTTTATTCTTTTGGCTTCATTCAACTGCCTTTGTAACTGCTCCTGGTCACGTTCATCACTTGGTTTTTCAGGGTTCAATGGGTCTTCCCATTGCTTCTGTTCCACTTGCTGATCTTTCTTTCCAATTACCATTTCAGTGTCATTTAGTAAGTAGTATACCAATACAGTGCCAAAGTTTGGTGTACACTAAAAAATAATGTATTTTGAACTTAAAATATTTTTTAAATTGTAAGAATTAACCCAAAATAACGCCCGATAAGCCTGCATTTACGTGACTTTATTTTGACCGATTGTGCGGAAAAGAACAGTGTGTACGGTATTTAGTAATCCTATGCTGGATTGGCCTTTTTTTGCCTGCTACGATGATTTAGCAGATGCACTATTATGGCAATTGATGACAGGATAATTCCTGAAATACATACACCTAACCAGTGATAATTACCCCATAATACACTTACCATAAAAGTTCCGGCTGAGCCGCCAATAAAATAGGACACCATATATATGGTATTGATACGATTCCGGGCCCCGGCATTTAAAGAAAAGATAATCGACTGGTTGGATATGTGCGTAGCCTGTACACCCATATCCAGTATTATTACGCCTATAATAAGGCCTGCAATACTATGCGATGAAAAAATAAATACGATAAAAGACACTAAAACCAGCAGGAGGGTGAAGAAGGAAAGTTTAAATGGATCCATTTTATCACTTAACCTGCCCATTAATCCGGCTGCTATGGCGCCAAAGGCTCCAACCAAGCCAAACAAACCAGCTGCATCGCTACCCATGTTAAAGTTTTCTTTTAATAAAAATACAATCGTGGTCCAGAATGCGCTGAAGCAGGCAAAACAAAGCGCCCCGCGTAAGGAAGCAAACCTCAATTTCGGCTCGTTTTTAAAAAGGTCAATAAGAGACCCCATTAGTTTCTTATAACTACCGGTATAATCAGGCTCAACCTCGGGTAAAAATAAAAGTATTACGAACCATGTTATCAGCATTAAAGCTGCCGCGATATAAAACATGGCACGCCAGCCCCAATGTGCACCCACAAAACCGCTTAACGTGCGCGATAGTAGTATACCTATTAATAAACCACCCATAACTACGCCAATTTTTTTGCCCCTTTCGCTTGGATTGGCTAAATGAGCGGCCATTGGTATTAATAATTGCGGTATTAATGATGCTGCACCGATTAAAAAGCTGGCGAAGATTAAAATATTGATGCTTGGTGCCGTTGCCGCGCCTAATAATGCAACAATAACAATAGCTATAATGTATAGCATCATTCTTTTTCGTTTAAACATATCGGCCAGCGGCACAATAAAGAACATACCTACAGCGTATCCTATCTGTGTAATCATGGAAATGCGCCCGGCGGCGCCATTACTTGCATGGTATGTATGGGCAATATCACCCAGTAAAGGTTGGTTATAATAGATATTTGCCACCACTAAACCGGTTGCAATGGTCATTATCCATAGGGTAAATGTTGTAAGATGAGGCTTTTTTGATGCGACTGAGGATGTAGTCATTAAGTTAATGTATAGTTTACACAAAGGTGATAAAGCTATTTTATGTTTGTTGTTTGCTTAACGTAATATTTTTTAATTAGTAAAATATACGTGACAAAGAGAAAAAAATATTTTTAAAGACAATTTTTTTAAAAAATTTAAGTTTTTAATTGTGAATTGATATA
>Ga0207004_1173_pt1 | contig 12600 bp, 8 predicted proteins | sample Alteio_BWMinCont_86_FD_153468 | JGI IMG/M metagenome (GOLD analysis project Ga0207004, IMG submission 153468) | Enriched cells from forest soil in Barre Woods Harvard Forest LTER site, Petersham, Massachusetts, United States -... | ecosystem: Environmental > Terrestrial > Soil > Temperate forest >...
TAGCGAAATTGGTAATCGGTGGCCCGATCTTCACTAAAAAGTTAACATTAATGATTTTGAACAACCAATAAGCACGTTTAAGCGCATTATTGGATGAATGCCGAAATGCTATTTCGGTATTCTCGAAAGAGAGGGTATCTTTTAGGGTCATATTAAAATGCGCCTCTGATTCGAAGAAAATACCTGCAAACCAAAAACGTGGTTACAAATTTATAAAAGATAACTCATTATTTATGCGAATAGTTTAATTTTGCCCTCCCATGATTGAATTTAAAGTAACAGGCGATTATATCCCGTTAATACAACTGCTTAAAGCAGCTGGTTTAGTACAAACCGGCGGCGAAGCGCAAATAGTTGTAACAGAGGGTGAAGTGAAATATAACGGACAAGTGGATTACCGCAAACGCCTCAAAGTAAAAAAAGGTGATGTTATCGAATTCAGGAATAACAAAATCGTGGTGATATAATATTATGAATACTATTCAAAGCATTGGCTACCCAATATATTTTTCTGATAGCCTTACCCAACTGGTAAATTTTATAAAACAAGGCAAATACTCACGTTTTTTTATTTTAACCGACGAAAATACAAGCACGCATTGCTTGCCATTATTGAAAGAGAAATTAGGCGATAATGAAGATGCTTACGACCTGATCGAAATTAACGCCGGCGAAGAAAGCAAGGACATAGATTTTTGCATAGGCGTTTGGAAAATGCTGATAGATTTTGGCGCCGATCGCAAAAGCCTGATGGTAAACCTGGGTGGCGGCGTAGTTAGCGATCTTGGTGGTTTCGCTGCCTCTACCTTTAAACGCGGGATAGATTTTGTTCATGTACCTACTACCCTGCTTTCACAGGTGGATGCATCAGTAGGTGAAGATGACGAGCAGGTTTTCGATCATACCCGCGACGAGATCATCCGTACCATCGAACGTGCATCAGGCGATAATGCCGTGCCGATTACCGTATTTAAGGTTACCGGTGTAGGCAGGTTCTCGTTACTGGAAAAACTGGATGCTGCACAGGGGCTTACTGCTGATGAGCAAGAAGAATGGAAAAAAGTACAGCAGCGTGTGCTGGATATTTGTGATAAGGCCTTTAAACTAGGTATCCCGGTAATGATTGACGCCGAGGAAACCTGGATACAAAAAACAATAGACTTATTGGCACTGGATATGATGAACCGCTTTAATAAAGAGAAGGCCATTGTATACAATACTTACCAAATGTATCGCCATGATAAGTTGCAATCTATAAAAGATGATTACCAGCAGGCAGTTGACGAAAGGTTTATTTTAGGCGCTAAAATAGTTCGCGGCGCGTATATGGAAAAAGAACGCCGTCGTGCTGCTGAGCTGGGTTATCCATCGCCCATCCAACCTAATAAAGAAGCAGCTGATGAGGATTATAACGCGGCATTAAGGTTTTGCGTAGATAATATAGACCGTATTGCTTTTGTAGCCGGAACGCATAATGAGCAAAGCTGCCAGCTGCTTGCCGAGCTATTGAGTGATAAAAACATCGATCCTAAAAATCCACATGTATATTTCTCCCAATTATTGGGTATGAGTGATAATTTGAGCTTTAACCTTGCCAATGCAGATTATAATGTTGCTAAGTACGTGCCTTACGGACCTATAAAAGCTGTATTACCATACCTGTTTAGAAGAGCGCAGGAAAATACTGCCATTGCCGGGCAGATGAGCAGGGAGCTGAGTTTGATAGTGAAGGAGAAGAGGAGAAGAAAGATATAGGCTACTAATAATTGCTATATATAACTACAGCCCCGGCATAACACCGGGGCTGTAGTTATTTTAACCCTTATCAAAGCCGTGATTTATTGTTAGAATGTTTCTTCGACCACGCCGTGTGACCATAGTATGCCATGGGTTTCGCCTGTTGAAGTTCCGTCAGAGCAATAGGCTAATATGCCGATCCTGCCTGCGTCGTTTGGGCCTGCAGAGATAGTTAATGTTGTAGAATAGGCGGTGCCAGTGGTTATATTGTATGGAGGGACACTGGTATTGTAGTAGCCACCATAAGTATAGTAAGCAGGGTTACCGGTATAGGTCCACGAAACGGTGATGTAACCGCCTGCATCCCTAACCAAAGTAACAGCGGAAACCCCGCCGGTGCAATTAGAACATTTCTTTTTAGTAACGGCTTTTGCACGCGGATGACTTGCCGGATGAATGGAGAGCTTTTTAATTACTGTAAATGAAAGCAGACTGACAAACAGCACACCTGCTATCAGTGATAGAATAAGGTTCTTTTTCATAATAAACATTTAAATTGGTGAGAAAATGTTAGTAATAAGGCTTTGAGTTTGGTTTATACAATAGTATGGTATTATTTGATAATAAGCAACTTGTGTTTATTTATTAAGAAATAATATCGTATTGAGAAATTTTGCTAGTTCAATAATGAATGGAGGAATGAGCGGCGATATTTTACTAATTGTTATTTCGAACGGGGGGGAAATCTCGATGCCCATTCAAGCGTCCACGCTTGAATGCAAACCGATGTAAGCATCCACGCTTACATTCAATAAATAACTTTTAAGGGACTTTCAGGATTAGCGCTGCTATACCAAAATTCATATGCCGAACCCACAAATCCAGCCCTTACCGGGTTGTTGTGAATGTAATCTATTTTTTGATCAATAACATCAGATGTAAATAACACTACCGGATAATTTCCATTCTGCCAAAATTGATGATTCGTATTTAGAGGATTATATTTTCCAGCCTTTTCAAATGCTTTAAGTATCCATTCGCGACGGCTTTCTTGCGAATTGTTCGTTATCATTTTAAATAGTTCTTTAGATGTATATGTTTTAAAGTGTCCCAAAACATCACCAAGCGAACCACCCGTTACATTTGCAACCAAATGAATGTGGTTGGTCATGATAACGTAGGCGTAAATATTGAGATTTTTGTTTTGCTGGCACCAGGTTAGATTTTCGATTATAAAATCATTATACAATCGCCTGGTAAATACATCTATCCAATTGGTTACGGTTAAGGTTACAAAATAGAGTTCGTCGGTTGAGGCGTTACGTGACATGAAATAAATATGGAAAATAATTTCAACTATCGCAAACCGTATTTAGTGTAAGCGTGGACGCTTACACTATTTTGCATTCAAGCGTGGACGCTTGAATGGGCGGTGTTTCTACTTCCAGTTGAAATGACAAGGGGGGAGAAATTATTCTTTCAATTCTTAAATTCCAGAAATTCAGGTTCAGATCTTAATCCCCATCCTGCGTGCCATACAAATACGTTTCGGTATTATCAACCGGTAGGCTGATCATATCTCCACGGCCCATTTGCCACCAGAAGTGGAGGCGTGGTTTTTCGCGGTTACCGATTTCATTCATGGAGTCGGAATCATACAGGCGACCATTAACCATTACATATTTAATTTTATCGGTGTTGCGGATGTCGTCAAGTGGGTTTTGGTCCATAACAATCAGGTCGGCTAGTTTGCCGGGTTCTAATGAGCCGATCTCTTTATCCATTCCTAAATAAGATGCTCCGTTGATGGTAGCGCAGCGCAATACATCCATAGGGGCCATGCCGCCCTGTGCCAGCATCCACATTTCCCAATGCGCGCCCAGGCCTTGTAGCTGACCGTGTGAGCCTAAGTTTACCCTTGTGCCACCATCAGCAATTTGCTTAACATATTTTGATATGTCGATATGCCCATAATCGCCATATTCAGAGGTCATCCTGCGGCGCGAGCGGGCATCAACAATATACTGTGGAACAAAATTTAATAAATGCTCATCCTTCCAAACCTCAGTACGATCGTACCAAAAATTCTCGCCAAATTGGGTGCCGTAGCTAACAATCAGCGTTGGTGTATAACCTGATCTGCTGGCATTCCATAATGAAATTACATCTTTGTAAACCGGCCAAACGGGTATATTATGCTCTATGCCGGTATGGCCATCCAATATCATATTCATATTGGTGAAGAATGTTGAACCGCCTTCGGGCACTACTTCCATTTGCAATTCACGTGCGGCGGCAATAATTTCCTGGCGTTGCTCGCGGCGGGGTTGATTATAGCTTTTTACAGAAAACGCGCCCACGGCTTTTAAACGGCGCAGGTTCGATCGCGCATCATCTAAACTATTGATTACTGCTTTAAAATCACCATCGGCGCCATAAAGAATTGTCCCGGTGGAATAAACACGCGGGCCAACCATATTGCCGGCTTTCAACATTTCGGACTGGCTAAATACCATCTCTGTATTGGTAGATGGGTCATGCGCGGTGGTTACACCGTATGAAAGATTGGCGTAATAGTTCCAGTCCTGTTGTGGGGACACGCCATCAACGCTGGGATGCAAATGGGCATGCACATCAACAATACCCGGCATAATGGTTTTGCCCGTAGCGTCAAAAACTTTGGCATCAGCCGGGACAGGTACATCGGCAGCTTTACCAATAGCTACAATTTTATTATGGTCGATGATAATGTTTCCCTGCTCTATCACTTGGTTATCATCCTTCATGGTAATAATGCGAGCATTGGTGAAAGCGATTTTACCATCAGGTACATCAGTTTTTAATTTAAGGCCAATGTCAAGTCCTGTAGTATCGCCGCTGGCAATGGTTTTGGTATAATAGCGTGGGCCGAGCGTCCACATTAGCTTTTGGCTGTCCTTACTCCATTGTATGTAAGTGCCTGCATCGCGGGTTAGTTTAGTTAGTGGGATAGCTTTGTTTGCCGCTGAAAGATCCTGTGGATTTCCCGTGCTTACCATTGGTGTGATGTAGCAGTTAAATAGTTCGGTAAAAGCCATCCATTTACCATCCGGGCTTGGATTAAACTGGGTGGCATAGGTTGAGGTATAAAGTGTACGCTGATTAGCGCCACTGATATCCATCACACGGAAGGTTTTTTTATCACCATCGGTGCTTTGATAGTAAATTTTGGAATCGTCGGTAGAAAACTGCGGGTTGATGCCGTTATTGATGATCAATTGTGGGGTGCCACCGGTTACCGGCATTATATAAATGCCTGGATTCTCTCCGTAAGCAAAGCCTAAAACCTCGTTACCCTCGCCTTTACGGAAGATTATTTTATCGCCTTTGTTGGAGAATTTTGGCGTGTAGTAAAAACCTTTGTCTGTTATTAAGCGGGTGGTGGTTTTGGTGGCGATATTGTATATATTAATACAGCCTTTTAATTCATCGGTCCAATCTATGTATACGATTGATTTGCCGTCGGGACTGAAATCGGGCGCATACTCAAAATCATTCGTGGAAGTGATACGGGTGGGTACACCATTAGGTAATGTTTTGAGGTAGATATAGCCTGCGGCATTAAACGCGACCTGTTTGGCATCGGGCGAAGTGGTTAGCTCGCGGATCATTTTAACCGTAAACTCGTCCTGAAATACCTTTTGCTGGTAATGCAGCGCATCGGTTATGTTTTGGGTTGATGTAACCTCGAAGAGGATAGGCGTGGCGTTTAATGTGTTGATATCAAGGTTCAATATCTTGCCCTTGGCATAAAAAATCAGGTTTTTACTATCCGGCGTCCATGCAAAATTTGGGTATACGCCAAATATGGCCCAGGTTTCCTGCTGATCGTGCGACAGATCGTCGTATACCGGCCATTCTTCGCCGGTTTCCAGGTTATGTAGAAATATTACCGATTTTAAACGTACGCGTCTCACAAAAGCCATCAGTTTACCATCCGGCGATATTTGCGGGCGGCAGGCACCACCAGTCCCGCTGGATACGGTGTTGATATCGCCTGTTTCGCGGTTAAGTCTTTTTATGGCGTAGATGCCTTTGTTCGGGTCTTTGTTGTATTGAAAGTTCGGGCCGGGTGTAACATCCTCGCTCCAATAAATATATTTACCATCCGGCGATGCGGCGGGTTCACCGGCATCCTGTTCGTCGTTTTTGCGTTTGGTTAACTGGATACCATCGCCACCGGCTTTGTTGTATAGCCAAAGTTCGCCCGCGCCCAGAGATCGGGTGTTGGTGAAGTGTTTGCGAGCCACCAGGTTTTGCCCGTCTGGTGTCCAAACAGCATTGTTCAGCAATCTGAAAGTTTCTTTGGTAACCGAATGTTTATCACTGCCGTCGGCATTCATCACCCAAATATTGTCGCCGCCTTCTTTATCGCTGGTATAGGATATTTGCTTACCATCGGGGCTAAAGCGTGGTTGTATTTCCCATGCCTTGCCGCCTGCCAGTAAAACGGCCTTGCCACCTGTTATCGGCATGCTATAAATATCGCCCAGTAAATCAAAAACAATTGTTTTACCATCCGGACTAACGTCCAGATCCATCCATGTACCCTCGTTAAGTGTAAGGGTTACTTTTTTTGATGGGCCGGGAGGGGTTTCTACATTCCATTTCTGGGCATAGGCCACAGTTCTGGTTAACAAAACAATTAGGGAGAGGCAGATAAACTTCATTATTTTACAATGTTTGCTGTGCGAAGTTAAAACTATTGAGGTAAATAGATAGTTTTGGGATTGTCACAATTGTTGGGGAGTGGTTGATTGGGTTGGATGGTTGATTGGGTGAGTAGTTTTTTATCAATTGATTATAAGGATAAAGTGCCCGTTCAAGTGTCTACACTTGAATGATTTAATTTTTGAGCGTCCACGCTCGAGAGAAGTTGAGTAAGCGTGGACGCTTACCAGGATAATATTCAAGTGTGGACACTTGAATGGGCGGAGAAAATAGACGATGCCTATCCATAATCGGGGTATGGCTTTTTCTTAACTATATATTAAATTTGGTGACCATATTCTTCTTAAGAGGTTGTAAATAATTGATTTAGTGGTAATTGTAGTGCGGCAGTTGTAATAATCAAACCAACGGACAAAAAATAGCTTTGACGAACAATAAATAAAATTATGAGCAAAATTATCTTTGACAGCGGGATATCACTTGATGGTTTTTTCGCAGGCGATAACAGAGGTCCAAATAACCCAATGGGTGGAGTTTCACCAAAAATCCACCAATGGATGTTTAAACAGAAAGCATTTTGGAAACACATCAATATGGAAGGCGGTGAAGAGTACGGTGCAGATAGTAAGTTAATTGATGATGTGTTTGAAAGAACGGGTTCATACATTATGGGAAAGCGAATGTTTGAAGAAGGCGAAGTCCATTGGGCAGAAGATTTGTATAAAGCGGATGTTTATGTTTTGACACAAGAAAAACGCGAGCCCTGGGTCCAAAAGGGGACAACAACTTTTTATTTCATCAATGACGGAATACAAAGTGCATTAGAAAAAGCAAGACAATCAGCCAAAGGAAAGGACATAAGGATACAAGGTGGTGCGAATACTATTCAACAATTTTTGAATGCAGGGCTTGTGGACGAATTTTTCATTCACATCGCACCTGTTTTTTTAGGAAGTGGTATCCGACTGTTTGACGGCATTGGCAAAGACAAATATGATATTCAAATTGTAGAAGTATTACCATCAAACTTGACAACACACCTGAGATACAAATTGATGAAGAAATAAGAATAACTTAATTCATGACATAGTTTGTGAAACACTCCTTGCGATTGCTTCGTACCTCGCAAGGATATGGTTTTATAGCTGCAAAATTGGGGATTGCCACGTCGTTCTTTTCTTCCTCGCAATAACGATAGTTTAATCCAGCCAACCATTCAACGACTTAACCCAATCAACCCAAGTTTAATACAGCAGTTACCTGGTTTAATAAATCCTTTTCATTAAAAGGTTTACTAATTATGCCGTCGAATCCCATTTTTAGCATGCTTTCTTTATCTGCTATCATGTTTGCTCCGCTAATAACAATTACCGGGATTTTGTTTGATGACTCATTCAGCGACTTTACCTTGGCTAATAACATTTGTCCATCCATTTCAGGCATCTGGAGGTCGGTTAATACTACACTTATTTCATTTTTTGAAAGGATATCAAGCGCTTCCATTCCACTGGCTGCCTGGTGAAATACAATATTCCATTTTTCTGTTATTCTTTTTAAAAACAGTAGGTTTAGTGGGTTATCGTCTACGGCGAGTATGCTTTTGCCGTTTACCAGGGATTTGGTTTGATTCTTTTCCTGCTTAACAACAGTACCGCTGGCAGCTTTCGGATAGGGGATGAAAAAAGTAAATACAGAGCCGGCGCCAGGCTTGCTTTTTACACTTATTTTGCCTCCCTGTAGCTTAACTAACTGTTTACAGATAAATAAACCAAGGCCAGTACCTATTTGGCCCTTTGATGAATTGGTTTGATAATATTTTGAAAACAGGTTAACCTGTTGTTCCTGGCTGATACCATGGCCGGTATCTATCACCTCTATACGCAAACCATCATCGTTACCATGCGCTTTTACTGTAATGCTACCTTCGCTGGTATATTTTATAGCGTTGCTTACCAGGTTTATTACAATTTGCTTAAGCCTGAAACTATCGCCCATCAACACCATATCTTTATCCCCCGTGTAGATATACTCGAGTGATAATTTTTTCCTTATAGCGCTAAACATCATGCTTTCCACCACCTTTTTTAAGGTATAGTCGGGGTTAAAAGGCTCACTGTTAATTTTCAGCTCACTGCTTTCCATTTTTGCAGCGTCGAGCGTGTCGGTTAATGTGCGCAGCATCATATCTGACGACAGCTTTATGGATTCCAGCATATCTACCTGTTTGGGTGTCATATTTTGCTTGCTGAAGATGTATAGAAAACCACTTATAGCAGTGAGCGGATTGCGGATCTCATGGCTCATGTGGTGCAATAGTTCCATTTTTTGCTCTGCCATACTAACCGAACGTTCAATTTCTTTTCGCAGTCCAAGTTCTGAATTGTCGAGCTGTACAATAAATACAATTAATAACCCGGCAAACACCAACACCAGGAATAGCGCTATCAAATACAACGCATTTAATAATGAGGTGCTTTCCTGATACGATTTTATGGCCGTGCTTTTAAACTCATCGGCCATTTTGTAATTAATATCTTTTAGCTCGTTAATAATACCATCCAAATCATTAATAATACTGGTATTAAGTATAATAAGCTGCCTTTGTGCGCCAAGCAGCTTCATGTTTTGCTGTTGTAGCTGTTGTAGTTTTTTATTGTAGGCAATGATATTTTGCTTAACTATTTTTTGGGTATTTAAGTTTATTTCTTTGCTGTTCCTGTTTTGGTTTATTTGGGTAATACTTTGAGAAGCCGGTTGGGTATTATTGATAGCTTCTTTTAATCTTTTAAATAGGCCTTTTTTCGGAGTGACTTTTTTAACAGTATCTGAACTTACTTTCACCACACTTTTACCTTTATTAAAACTGTTGCTTAGTACATGGGTATTTACAACAGTAGGTGCGCTGAAACCTGAATAGGTAGTTAATAAGGAATCGAAACTATGCCTTAGCAAAAGTAATCTGCTGGATAATCTCACTTTCTCACCGTACCAGTGTCTTATATTAGCCCTTTGGTGTGAATTTAAATGATTGGTGTCGGTTTGTGTTTTTAGTAAGGTATCAATTTTGCCAAAAGCAAGGGATAATTCGGTTTTGTAATTGGTTTTGAAGCTTGTATCGGGACTGATTAGTGATTCCTGAAAATCATTATCGGCTTTATGTAGCATTACCAGCGCTTTTTCGGGCTGAGATTGATCGTTGTTATTGGCGTTTGCCAGTTTGGTAATTGCATTAAGGTTACCTGTTATGGAGTCGCGTACAAAAATAGCAGCTACCGATAGGATGATTATAAAAGCAAGGAAAGCAATAAGAAGTCTTCTGGCGAGGGGGCGTGTATAAGTTATTTTCATAAATTATTAAGGACAACAAGATCAGTTGGCGTTCAAGTACCGAAATTGTTTATGTATCGGAAATCTCTTACACAGAATTTGCTGCGAAGTTATTAACATTAATTTAAACATAATAGGAATATATTATCCCTAATATTGGCATTATTTCCTGCTTTGTAAATCGAAGTAAAACGATTTTATTAATAAGGTTAATTATTAATAAAAGCATTTTGATAGTTTTGGTACAAATGACCATTCAGCAAATCCTCAAACAGTATTGGAAACATGATGCCTTCCGGCCGATGCAGGAGGAGATCATACAATCTGTTTTGCTGGGGCACGATGTTTTGGCGCTACTGCCTACGGGCGGGGGTAAATCAGTCTGTTTCCAGGTGCCGGCATTGGCTAAGGAGGGGATATGTATAGTAGTGTCGCCATTGATCGCTTTGATCAAAGACCAGGTGGAGAGTTTGAGGGCTAAAGGTATCGACGCGGTTTCCATCGTGTCGGGGATGAGTAAGCGGGAGATTGACATCGCTTTGGATAATTGCGTTTATGGCGAGGTGAAGTTTTTGTATTTGTCGCCTGAGCGGTTGTTATCGGAGTTGGTGCAGGAACGTATCAAATACATGAAGGTGAATTTGATAGCGGTTGATGAAGCGCACTGTATATCACAATGGGGTTATGATTTCCGGCCATCGTATTTGCATATTGCCGATTTGCGGGATTTGCACCCGGATGTGCCGGTACTGGCGCTTACCGCAACAGCAACCGCCGAAATAAGGATTGATATTCAGGAGAAATTACGGTTTAAGAATGCCCGTGTTTTTCAAAAGAGTTTTGAGCGGAAGAATATAAGCTATGTGGTTTTACATGAAGAAAATAAGCTTAAGAAGCTATTGGATATTCCGAATGGCGTAAAAGGGACGGGTATTGTATATGTGCGCAGCCGGAAAGAAACGGTTGAGATAGCTAAGTTTTACAACGATAATGGCATTCGTGCGGATTACTACCATGCAGGTTTGCCTATGCCCGAGCGATCTGCACGGCAGGAGAATTGGGTAAATAACCGTACCCGGATTATTGTAGCCACTAACGCCTTCGGGATGGGGATAGATAAGGCTGATGTGCGCTTTGTGATCCATAAGGATATGCCGGAGAGTTTAGAGGCTTATTACCAGGAGGCTGGTCGCGGGGGGCGGGATGAGCATAAAGCCTACGCCATATTGTTATATACCGAAGCTGACAGGCAAAAGGAACTGCGTAAACTGGAGTTTAATTTCCCTACGGTGGATGAGATCAAAAAGGTTTACCACAGCCTCGCCAATTATTATCAGCTGGCTTATGATGCAGGTGAGGGAATTAGTTTCGACCTGGATATTGCGGCGTTTTGCAGCAAATACAAGCTAGACCCGGTGAAAACCTTGAATGCTTTGAAGTTTTTGGAGCAGGATGAATACCTGGCGTTTAACGAAAGTGTGTTTTTACCATCGCGGTTCAGGTTTGAGGTGTTTAATGAGCAATTGTACAATTTTCAGATACAGAACCAAGGGTGGGATCCGTTCATTAAAACTTTGCTGCGCTCGTACGGTGGGGCGTTTGAGAATTATGTGCGTCTGCGCGAGTTTGATATTGCCCGTCGCGCGAATATGAGCACCCAGCAGGTGATGGATGCTTTGAAACAATTGCAGGAGGTTGGTATCTTGAATTACCTGCCGCAAACGGATCATCCGCAGGTTACTTATTTAAAACCGAGGCAGCATGCCAATACCTTATATATTAATAAGCATTTAATAGCGCAGCGCAAGGAAACTTATCGCCGTAAAATTGAGGCTGTTTTTGCTTATGCCTTGCATCGCCGTTGCCGCAGCCAGATGTTGCTGGCTTATTTTGATGAGGATAACGCGCCTAAGTGTGGCATCTGCGATATTTGTTTGGAAGAAAAGCGCCAGGTTAACGCTGCCGAAATTGGCGATGTGATTACTAATGAGATTGTGGAGCTGCTGAGTGTCGGTCCGCTGGATATTGGGGGATTGGTTACCTCGATTAAAAGCGGGGTAGAGAAGGAACGGATGGAGACGATTCGGTTGCTTTTAGATGCTGGGAAGTTGAAGAGTGATGGTGAGGTTTATTATCTCTGATATGCAGATATGATTTGATGCGCAGATATGCAAATGTGCGGATGTGCAAATGAAACCCAAATTTTCTCTACAATGTACATATTCTGCACATCTGCATATCCACGCATTTGCATATCAAAATCATCCGCACATCTGCATATCCGCACATTTACCAATTATTTTTTCTCCCTTTTCACCGATGATTTTTTGGGGTTTACCGACATAATAATGTCATACGTCTATTAGACCGTAATTTGCTGTAACGTAATTGATTCGGGGTCGTCTTATGGTTGTAATTAATGAAATACAAACAATTGACAATCAAAATCATAAAAAAATGAAAACCTCACTAATCACCATAGCAGCTATCACAGTTTTAGCTCTTGGTACAGTAAATTTAAGTAATGCAGAAACAAAAACTACTAATGATAACGCCGTAGTAGTTTTAAACAACGTTAGCAAAATAAACAAAATCGAAATCCACGGAAACGTTCAGGTTTTTGTGAGCGACGGCACCAGCGATCAGGTTAAAGTTTACAACAAATACTACTCTGAAAATGCCCTGGTACAAAATGAAAATGGTGTGTTACGTATATCATCATACACCAAAGATAAATTAGTAGTTTGGGTTACCGCTAATGATTTGCGCTCAATAAGTGTTTATGATAATGCGGAAGTGAAATCTTTCGGTAAATTATCTGTGATC
>Ga0207004_1070_pt2 | contig 12459 bp, 12 predicted proteins | sample Alteio_BWMinCont_86_FD_153468 | JGI IMG/M metagenome (GOLD analysis project Ga0207004, IMG submission 153468) | Enriched cells from forest soil in Barre Woods Harvard Forest LTER site, Petersham, Massachusetts, United States -... | ecosystem: Environmental > Terrestrial > Soil > Temperate forest >...
CAGCAGCGTCCGAGCGGCGCCATCTGTGCCGGGCGCGAGGATTGCTTCGTGAGCCAGGTTCTCTCGTACTGGAACCTTTTGCCAGCGGAGGAAGCAGCGAAGGAGATACTTCCGTGTTGCGGGTCGCGGGCTTGGGCAAACGGCATGGCTTCCAGCCGACCGATGCAAGATGTAGCCACTCTCCTTGCGACTTCCGATAGAATCTGGCGTGGGGTGACCGCTGCCGATTGGGTGGAGGCGTTTCACAGTCATCCGAGGATCGGCGAGACTCGGAGTTCCCTTGAGACTTCGGCCCGGTCTCTCCATTGGTCGGCGCAGGAACAGAGTCAGGCTGTGAAAAGCGACGATTCGCTAAAACGGGCTCTTATGGAAGGGAATCTAGAATACGAGGAAAAGTTTGGTCGGATTTTCATCATTTGCGCGACAGGAAAGTCCGCCGCCGAAGTTCTGGCGAACCTACGCAAGAGGCTGAACAATGACGAAGTCACGGAATTACGAGAAGCGGCCGAGCAGCAGCGGCAGATCACGCAAATTCGATTGAGAAAATGGCTGGCGGAATAAATCGCATTTCAACGCATGTCTTGGACACGGCGCTTGGCAAGCCGGCTGCCCGCGTTCCGGTGCGCCTCGAACAGCGGGAGAAGGATGGCCGCTGGTCACCTTTGGGATCCGCTTCCACCGATGCCGATGGCCGATGCGCCCAAATGCTCGCGGAATCGCCGTCCGTTGCAGAAGGACACTATCGCCTCGTTTTCGACACCGCAACTTACTATGCGGCGCACAACGTATCGGGTCTTTATCCTGTCGTGGAGATTACATTCGAAGTGCGCAAGGGTGAATCTCATTGCCATATCCCCTTATTGTTGAGTCCCAACGGCTACACGACGTATCGAGGAAGCTGACGCCATGGCGCAATTAGCTGAGAACCGCTACGGGAAATCCTGCGTGCGCCTGGTCCGCCTGAATCGCCAAGCTGCCATCCACGAATTTGAGGAATGGAGTGTCGAAATTCTGTTGCGCGGCGATTTTCTCAGCTGTTTCGCCGAGGGGGACAACAGCAAAATCCTTCCGACCGACACGATGAAGAATACCGTGTACTCCCTGGCGCGAAAGTCTTCCGCCACCTGCATCGAAGAGTTTTCCGAAGAACTGATCGACCATTTTCTGACTCATAATCCGCAGGTTTCCGCTGCCGAAGTCACCGTCCAAGAAAAAGCCTGGCAGCACTTGAACGTAGCGGGAAAGTCGCATCCCACGACCTTCAGCCAAACCGGAAGCGAAGTGCAAATTACGCGCGTCGATCAGAAGCGGGGGGAGAACATCCAGATTGAATCCGGTTTGTCAGATCTCGTTCTCATGAAAACAGCAGGTTCTGCTTTTGAAGGGTACGTGCATGACCCGCTGACGACCTTGCCGGAAACCAGCGATCGGCTCTTCGGCACCAGCCTTCGCGCTACCTGGAAGTTTTTTTCCCATACAGTCCCGTTCCCTTCCTTGCGCAAATCAATTCGCGAATCTCTGGTGGCCACGTTCGCAACGCACCAAAGCAAATCCGTGCAGCACACCTTATATGCGATGGCAGACTGCGCTCTCGCAACCGCTCCGCAAATCTCAGAGATCACCCTGACCATGCCCAATAAACACTGCCTGCTAGTAGACCTATCCCGCTTCGGTCAGGACAATCCGAATCGCATTTTTGTGCCGATAGACGAGCCGCACGGAACTATCGAAGCGCGCGTCTGCCGGGAGAATTAGAGATCGTGACGCGGATAGCGGACCACCTCTCGCGCGCACACGACGTGGTTTCGCGATGCCAGAGCCTGGCGCGCTTCACCGAAGACCCGCCGCGCATCTTGAGAACATTTCTTTCACCGTCGATGCGCGCCTGTTACAGGCAAATTGAAGACTGGATGCGCCCACTGGGAATGACCGTAACCGTTGACGCGGCGGGAAATTTGCACGGCCTCTATCCCGGCACAGATGGCGCCGCTCGGACGCTGCTGATTGGTTCGCACCTCGACACCGTCCGCGACGCCGGCGCATATGATGGCATCCTCGGCGTAGTACTGGCGATTTCCCTTATCGAATCTCTCGAAGGACACCAGTTGCCTTTCGCGATCGAAGTCGTCGGTCTTTCAGAAGAGGAAGGGGTGCGCTTTGGGGTTCCGTTTATAGGAAGCCGGGCGCTTGTCGGAAGGCTGGACGAAGAATTGTTGGGCTTGCGTGATTCCAAGGATGTTTCTGTCCAAGAAGCAATCCTGTCTTATGGCTTGAAACCTCGCGAGATTCCCGCTGCCACGGTGAGGGACGAAGTGCTTGCATATCTCGAGTTCCACATCGAGCAAGGACCCGTGCTGGAGCATCGGAATCTGCCACTCGGCGTCGTCGAGGCCGTCGCTGGCCAGACGCGGATGGAACTCGTATTCACCGGCATGGCGAATCATGCCGGCACAACGCCCATGACGTTGCGGCGCGACGCGCTCGTTGCCGCTGCGGAGTGGGCGCTCGCCGTGGAACAAGGCGCACGCGAAATTCCTGGCTTGGTCGCGACGGTGGGAGTTTTGGAAGCGAAGCCCGGGGCAACAAACGTGATTGCCGGACAATGCCGCGCGACTCTAGACGTTCGCCATGCGTGGGATACCGCTCGCACCGAAGCCGTGAGCGCTTTTCTCAACAGTGCGGCGGAAATTGCCACGCGTCGAAGCATTTCGCTGACTTCGTCCACAAAATTAGTGCAAGCCGCGACACCGATGGACTCCTACTTGGTGCACGAAGTCGAGGTCGCCGTGTCAAAAGCAGGCGTCACACCGCATCGCATGGTCAGTGGAGCAGGCCACGATGCCATGATCCTTGCCGAAAAAGTGCCCTCCGCCATGGTTTTCCTTCGATCTCCCGGTGGAATCAGCCACAATCCTGACGAATCTGTGCTGGTGAACGATGTCGCCAAGGCCATAGAATGCGGTCTCCATTTGTTGCATCAGCTTGCTGTCTCACCCAAATTTCAAACGAGGGCCCATCGTGCATAACCTCGGCCATACGCGTAGCGCTCACCAACGCAATCATCTCCTGCTAACTCCCGATACTTTCGTGAGGACCAGTTTGCCCGGCATGAAAGCCGCTTCCGCCATCGTTCACATCAGCCCTGCGCTTGGAGCCGGCTTCACGGAATACACGACCGAATTCGAGAGCACAGGAGAGCTCGGCGAGACGCTCGCGCAACGCTTCCTATATGTGATCGACGGCGCGGTGCAAGTTCACGCCGCGGGCAAAGATCATCTTCTTGGCCCGCGCGGATATGCCTATTTGCCACAAGGTGTAGCCCACCGCATTACTTCGCGCGGAAAAAGCCGGGCCATTCTCATCGAGAAGGTGTACGTGCCCCACCCCTCCGTAAATGCTTCAGGCATGATCGTCAGTAACGAAGACACTGTTTCTTCGGCACCTTTGGACGATGACCCCGCCCTCCAGGTAAAGCATCTTCTCCCGGACACTTTGTCGTTCGATTTCGCCGTGAACACCATGACCTACCAACCCGGCGCGGCATTGGGCATGGTTGAAATGCATGTGATGGAGCACGGCTTGGTCATGCTCGAAGGCGGCGGAATTTACAGGCTAGGAGACGCCTGGTATGCGGTTACCGCCGGCGACTTTATTTGGATGGGTCCCTGGTGCCCGCAGTGGTTCGGCGCAATCGGAAAGGTGCCGGCCAAATACCTCATATATAAGGACTGGAACCGGCATCCTCTAGCAGGTCCCCAAAGGTGAATCTCGCGATCGATCAGGACCGCCTTCTATCCGAGATCGAAACACTTGCCCGAATCTCCGACGCGGAGCCTCCTGCGGTAACGCGCATTGTCTTTACCCCAATAGATCTGGAAGCGCGCAAATGGTTCCGTGCAAAATGTTTAGAGCAAGGCCTCGCCGTGCGGCAAGACGCCATCGGCAACATGTTTGCCCGCTGGAAGGGTACCGACCAGGCCGCGCCTCCAATTGCTACCGGCTCACACTTCGACGCAATTCCTAACGCTGGAAAATATGATGGAGTCGTAGGCGTGCTAGGCGGCCTGGAGGCCATTCGCGCACTACAACAAAGTGGTTTCACTCCAAAGCGTTCTATTGAATTGATTCTTTTCACATCGGAGGAGCCAACCCGGTTTGGCATCGGCTGTTTGGGCAGCCGCATGCTCTCCGGAACTTTATCCGCGGACGCCGCGCGCCAGTTGAAAGATACCTCGGGCCGACCTTTGGAGCACGTCCGTCAAGAAGCAGGTATGAACGGCGATCTAGAATCGGTTCGACTCGACGCAGGCCGTTACACCGCTTTCGTGGAACTACACATTGAGCAGGGCCCTCTCTTGGAGCGAGCGCACATATCTTTGGGCATCGTGGAAAGTATCGCCGCCCCGGCAAGCTACCAGTTGGTGATGGAAGGCGCAGGGGGCCACGCGGGAGGAGTCCTGATGCTCGGGCGAAGAGACGCCCTCTGTGCCGCAGCGGAAGTCATTTTGGCGGTCGAAGAAGCTGGGCTGGTTAGTGGTTCCTCCGACACGGTGGCCACCGTCGGAATCTGCGACGTTTTTCCTGGAGCAGTGAACAGTATCCCCAGCCGCGTAAAGCTGACGCTCGACCTTCGCGATACGGATCTCTCCAGGCGTGACCGAGTGATGCAAGCTATCCAGAACAAATCCCGGCAGGTCTCTCAGAAACGTGGTGTCGACCTACAATTTCACATCGTAAATGCCGACGCGCCCGCGATATGTTCCTCCATCGTTACCGACGCCTTGATTCACGCCTGTGGCAAGCATAACTTGCCTTTCCAGAAGATGGTAAGCCGTGCGTATCACGACGCACTCTTCATGTCTCGCATCACTCCTACGGGCATGCTCTTCATCCCCTGTCGTAATGGCTACAGCCACCGTCCTGACGAGTTCGCTTCGCCCGACGACATCACCCGGGGAACGCTCATTCTCGCCGAGACTCTGGCAGAGTTGTCGCGTTAAACTCCGCAGCTACTCCTACCCGCATCTGTACGATTTGAAAGTTCCCAGGACGACTCTTAGGGAGGTCTCTATCCGATTGATTCTAAAGGGGTGGTCCCGGAGGAGGGAGTCGAACCCACACAGAGCAAAGCTCCGGCAGATTTTGAGTCTGCTGCGTCTGCCAGTTCCGCCACTCCGGGCCTATAAGAAAAATAGCACGAGGCTGGCCCGCCCGCCACTTGAGTTTTCCACAACCCCCACTGGACTGCGCCAATACACAGGCATAGGCTACCAAGTTCCGTTCGGTCGGGGCCGCATCCCACTGCGGTGCCGAACGGCTCTACGAGGATTGAATGGCTACCGCTACTCCCGTTCCCGGGACTCCCCCGGAGCATCGGGGTCTCACCCATTGGATGCAGCGCGTCGTGAAGGAACTGGACGCGTTGCGGAACTCCCCCGACAAGGACGCCGTCCACGATCTGCGCGTGGCGATCCGCCGCTGCCGCTCCGTAGCCGCCGTAACCCGGGAAGTTGATCCCGACCCTGCCTGGCACGAAATGCGCCGCCTGCCCAAGAAGCTCTTCCGCAAGCTCGGGGAGCTACGCGACACCCAAATCATGGATGAATGGGTCGCGGAACACGGCGCCGAAAACGACAAGCTTCGCGTAGCCCTACACAATTTCTTCCAGGAACGGGAGCCGAAGCTGCTCCAGGAAGCGCTTCGATTGGCAAATAAATTTGATGAGAAAAGCTGGCAGCGCCTGGAACGGAAACTGCACAAACGCATTCGCGTGGTCCCTGCCGGAAGCCTGGCGGCGCAATGCCTTGCCGTCGAACGGCTAATGGAAGCAAAGGATTTGCACGCCAAGGCGTTGAAAGCGGACAAACCGGCCGCCTGGCACGGACTTCGCATCGGCTTAAAGAAATTCCGTTATACCGTCGAGAGCTTTCTTCCACAGCAGTATGAAGCGTGGAGCCCCAATCTGAAGCAACTCCAGGACATTCTCGGCGAAGTGCATGACCTAGACGTGCTGCGCGTGATTATCAAGCAGAAGGTCACTGGCGATGCCGCCGAGTTGCAGCCCGAATGGGAGCGCACCATCGAGCGCCAGCGCAGCGCGCGCTTGCAGGAGTATCGAGAGTTGGCCATTGGCAAAAACAGCGTCTGGCGCGAATGGCACTTAGCTCTGCCGCATCACAAGCGCCTGCAAACCGCCGCGATCGCCCGGCTGCGCGCCACAGCGCGTGCCACAGACGCACATCCGCGCCGCGCCGCGCAAATCTCTCGTCTCTCGATGGCATTGTTCGATGCCCTAGGCCGTGCGCATACTGCCCCGGCGTTTAACGACGCCGATATGCGGCGCGTTTTGCGCGCATCCGCGCGTCTCTGCGGCCTGACTCTGCGAGCTGCCGGCAAGCCTTCGCGAAAAGCGGCACGCCGCTTTCTCTTAGAGCGCCCGGTTCCACCTTCCTGGACCCGCAAAGAATGGGAGCTTCTGGCCTGGACGGTTCGTTATCATCGCGGCGCGGAACCCAAAATCCAACCCGACAAAGCCAGCAACGCCTTTGCCAGATTGCACGAAGACCAGCAGATGAACGTACGGGCCCTCGCCGGGGTGATCCGCTTGGCGCGTGGCCTGCGCAAATGCGGCATCGAACACTGTAACGGATTTCGCGCGGAGAAAACCGCCGCCGCCGTCCTCCTGCACATTCCCGGACTGGTTGATTCCGCGGACAACGCCGCGCTTCTTGCCGCCGCGAAACACCTCCTTGACTCCTATCTGGGAAAGCCGCTAATCCTGAAACCTGCGGCGCCCGCACAATTGATTGCCCTGCCTTCGCCGGGCGGCCAGGAAACTCCCATGGCCGCGGCGTCCGACTAAAGAGGACGGCACGCGTGTTGCGTGCCCCCACTCCGCTCTTCTAAACTCACAGAGGTCATTACTAAGGGGTCGGTTTGCGAGCCATTTTGCGGGTCGTGTCTTGGATCTTCGGAATTATTGTGGTCGTCGGTGGCGCCGCTATCTGGTGGCTGGTCTACCGTCCCCTCCCGCAGCTGAACGGAAACGTTTTGCTGCCGGATCTGCAGAACGAAGTAACCGTCGCACGCGACAGCTGGGGCGTGCCGCACATTCGCGCAAATTCTGCGGAAGATTTGGCTGAGGCGCAGGGCTACGTTGTGGCCCAGGACCGCCTCTGGCAGATGGATTTGCTCCGTCGCGTAGCTCGCGGACAACTCTCGGAAATATTGGGCAAGACAACTCTGCCGATTGATAAAGATTTCCGGAGCTTAGGATTCTCACGCATCGCAGACCGCGAGTTAGGACTGATGGACAAAGATTCACGCGTCACCTTGGAGGCCTACGCGCGCGGCGTGAATCGCTTCATCGAGCAGCATGGCCAACAGTTGCCCCTGGAGTTTACTTTGCTGGGGTATAAACCGCAGCCCTGGCAGGCCACCGACAGCCTGGCCATTACCGGTTATATGTATCGCACGCTGACCAACACCTGGGGAGAGGAGTTGGATCGCGCCGCCGTCGAATCACGCGTCGGCCCAGAGCGCGCCAAGGAACTGTTTTCCTCGGAAGCCTCCATGGACCACTTTGTTATTGGCGACCCCAACGTCCCGAATGATGGCTCGCAGCGCACGCGCGTGCAAACCGATCAGGACGATGATGACGATACGGAGTCGGACACCGTGATCAAAGCCAGCGTCGGCGGCGACACAGCAGGTCGATTCCCCGACTTGACCTCCGCTCTGGCAAGGGATGTCCGCGATTCCCTTCTCGATATCCAGCAGGAAGTTCGTCACGACCTCGGGAGTAACAATTGGGTAGTCAACGGCGCCCATACCGCCGCGGGAAAGCCGTTGCTCGCCAACGACACGCATCTCGAGCTCAATCTGCCGCCGATTTGGTACGAAGTCCACGTCACAGCACCCGGGTGGAACGTCAAAGGCTTCACTTTGCCCGGCGCGCCGCTCGTGATTATTGGCCACAACGACCGCATTGCCTGGGGATTCACCAACAATGGCGCGGATGTGCAGGACCTGTACATCGAAACATTCAATCCCGCTGCGCCCGATGAATATCGCGTGCGCGGCGCTTGGACCAAAGCGCAAGTCTACGACGAAACGATTCGCGTAAAGGACGCTCCGGATGAGCACTGGAACGTGACGGTGACCCGGCATGGTCCGGTGATGCGGCGCGACGGAGACAAAGGATACGCGTTGCGCTGGACCGCCACCGAGCCCGGAGGTCTTGCGAACAGTTACAACGGGATGGGCAAGGCCCGCAATTGGGAAGAATTTCGAAACGTGATGAAGCGCGTTTGGGGGCCGGCACAAAACGCGGTGTATGCGGACGTCGATGGCAATATCGGATACGTGATGGGAGCGCGCGTTCCCATTCGAAAGAAAGGCCACGGAGAAATTCCTGTTCCCGGAGACTCCGATGACTACGAATGGGCAGGATATCTTCCGTTTGAGCTGCTTCCGCAGGCCCTGAATCCCGACAGTGGCTTGATCGTCACCGCCAACGCGCGCGTCGTCGGCCCGAGCTACAAGCCCTATTTAACCGACCGGTGGGAGGAACCCTACCGCACCGCGCGCATTTATGAACTATTGCGCGACAAAGCCGGCTTGCGGCCCGAGGACATGCTCAAGGTGCAGACCGATACGTATAGCTATCCCCATGCTTTTTTGGCCGATCAATTGTCCGCCGCGGCTCTGACCAGCCAACCCAAGGACGACCGCGCCAAGAAACTGATTCAAGGACTAAAGGATTGGAACGGTATTGCCGATGCCGATTCCCCCGAGGTTTCCTTCTTGGAGGAAACCCGCCGCGCAGCCATCGTGGTCCTTCTGGAGCCATATCTCGGCAAGGATACCGGTATGTACTCGTGGAGGCGCACAGCGTTCCTGCAGAGGATTCTGACCGATCGCCCCGCCAAGTGGCTGCCGGTTGGCTACAAGAATTATGATGAACTTCTTGCGGCGGCCGCAGACCACGCCGTGGCGCAACTCGCACAGCTGAGCAACAAATCGCGCATCGATGACTGGGCCTGGAAACAATTTGACGCGCTCGATATGGTGCATCCCATCGGGCGCACCGGTTTCTTGAAGTATTTTCTGAGCATCACCAATAAGCCGCAATCCGGCACGGCCTATAGCCCTCGTGCCGCAACCAAACACCACGGCCCTGCTATGCGTTTTGTCGCGAACCTGGCGAATTGGGACGAATCGATAATGCTCATCCCCGGCGGCCAATCCGGCCAGCCCGGCAGCGCGCATTACACCGATCAATTTCCCTATTGGTACGAGGGCCGCCCCATCTATCAAGGCTTCAGCGATATAGCGGAAGCAAGCTCGCGGAAACATACTTTGACGCTAAAGCCCGCGCCTTAATTCCTTAAGTTTAGGGATTGTTTGCTGTCTTAGACGTAACTTAGAATGCTGGCTGCTATCCGCAGCAAGAAAGTTTACCCGAGTGAACTCAACACCTGTAAAAAAAGCAGAGCCGCCGAAGAAACCGGACTTTGAGAAATCCCTCGCGCGTCTCGAGGAAGTCGTGCGCCGATTGGAAAGTCCCCAGCTTGCACTCGACGAAGCCATGAAGCTATTTGAGGAAGGGGTCGAGCTTTCACGAGAGTGCCAAAAGCAGCTCGAAGAGGCGGAAGGCCGCGTCGAGATTCTCCTAAGGAAAGCCGACGGAAAGCTCGTGGCCGAGCCGTTCGAACCCGAAAAAGAAGCGGGAAAAGAGAACGAAGGTTGAGCGCAACGCAACGCAAATGGCCCATCCCACCTCCGCCGCGATGAAACTCCCCCCATTTTTTGAGGACGACCGCATCGCCGTAGATGCCGCGCTCGAGCGGCTGCTGCCACAGGAATCCACACGCCCCGCTTCGATTCACCAAGCTATGCGTTACAGCGTTTTCGCCGGCGGCAAGCGCATTCGCCCAATCCTCTGCCTCGAGACGGCGAGGATCTTCGCCGCTGACGTCACCGACGCTCTGCATCCTGCCTGCGCCATCGAAATGATTCACACCTATTCGCTGATCCACGACGATCTTCCGGCGCTCGACAACGATGATCTCCGTCGCGGCAAACCAACCTGCCACAAAAAATTTGACGAAGCCACGGCGATTCTGGCAGGAGACGCCCTGCTAACCCTCGCCTTCGAAACCATCGCCGCGACGCCAGTCGCTCCCGCCCAGTGCGTGGCCATAGTGAAAGAAGTGGCCAGCGCCGCCGGCACCATCAATGGCATGGTCGGCGGCCAGGTTGCAGATCTAGAGGCCGAAGGCCATGTCGTCGACCCGGAAATGCTCGAATACATTCATCGCTCGAAGACCGCTGCGCTGATTCGCGCAGCCGTGACAGCCGGCGCACTTTGCGCGGGCGCGCCCGATGACGACGTCGTGCGACTCCGCCGGTTCGGCGAAACCATCGGCTGGGCTTTCCAGGTCACCGACGACATTTTGGACGTGGAAGAATCCTCCGCGGCGTTGGGCAAGACCGCGGGAAAGGATATGGCGCAGCAGAAAGCAACCTACCCGGCAATTCACGGTTTGCAGCGCTCCCACGAAATTGCCAACGAGCTCGCCAGCAAAGCAGTCGCAGAGCTCGCTCCCTACCGCGAAGCCGCGAGCCGACTGAAAGAAATCGCCACGTACCTGGTCATACGTCGAACTTAATCAATCCACATTTCATGCCAGGCAAATCAACTCCAAAACGGCTCGATGCGCTAGTTCTCGAGCACGGCTTGGCCGACTCCATCGCAAAAGCCCAAGCCATGATTCTCGCCGGCGAAGTCTCCGTAGACGGCGCGCGCGTCGACAAAGCCGGCACGCGCTTCCCACAGCAAGCCCGCATCGAAGTCAACAGTCGCTCCGCAAAATTTGTCAGCCGCGGCGGATTCAAGCTCGAGGGCGCCCTCGACGATTTCGCCGTCGATCCAAACGCTCGCGTCTGCCTCGACATTGGCTCCTCCACCGGCGGATTCACCGATTGCCTCCTCCAACGCGGAGCTGCGCGCGTCTACTCTGTCGACGTCAACGTAGATCAGCTAGCCTGGAAGCTGCGCCAAGATCCCCGCGTCATCCGTACCTCCCGCAATGCCCGCGACTTGCGACCCGCCGAAATCCCCGAACCTATCGATCTCGTCGTCTTAGATGTTTCCTTTATCTCCGTCAGCAAAGTCTTGCCGCCCGCCGTGGCCGTCGCAAAACCGGGCGCTGATTTCCTAATCCTCGTAAAGCCCCAATTCGAATTGCCCCGCGAAGAAGTCGGCCCGGGAGGCGTCGTCTCCGACCCCGCCTTGCACCAAAAAGCCATCGCCACTGTCCGCGAGGCCACCATCAAGCTCGGCCTCGAGCTCCTCGGCACGCGTCCCAGCCGCCTCCCCGGCGCCGAAGGCAACCAAGAGTATTTTCTGCACGCCCGCAAACCCGTGCGGTAGAATCGCCCCTGCATGCAGCCATCTGCCGCGTTTCACACTATCGGAATAATCTCCCGGCCTCGCCGTTCCAATCTGGAGGCCGTCGTCCCCCCGCTTCTCCAGTGGTTCGCCGCCCGCGGCATTCAGACCCTGTATGACAAGGAGACCGCGGGAGCGCTGCATGATTCCACGCATGGCTTGGAGCGCGAAGAAGTCGCCGAGCAATCTCAACTCCTCCTCGTCCTCGGCGGCGACGGCACGCTCTTGGCCGCGGCCCGCGTCGCCGCCCCTCTCGGCATTCCGATTCTTCCCATCAACATGGGCAGCCTCGGCTTTCTCACCAGCTTCAAGCTCGAAGAGATGTATCCCTCCTTGGAGCAAGTTCTCGCCGGCCGGTTTTCCTGCAGCGAGCGCGTGATGCTCGATGTCGAGCTCCATCGCGACGCCGAGATCATCGAACGCCAAAGCGTAGTCAACGAAGCCGTCATCAACAAAGGTGCCCTCGCGCGCATGATCGACCTGCAACTCACCATCGACGCCGACTTCGTCTGCCGCTACCGCGCCGACGGGCTGATCGTCGCTACCCCCACCGGCTCAACCGCCTACTCCCTCTCCGCCGGCGGTCCCATCGTCCATCCCGCTGTCGAATCCTGGATCATCACGCCCATCTGCCCGCACACTTTGTCGGACCGCCCCGTGGTCGTCCGCGACTCAAGCCTCATCGAAGTCCATTTGTCCGGCGACACCGAATCCGTCTTTCTCACCCTCGATGGCCAAACCGGCATCCCCATGCAAGCCGCCGACGTAGTCCGCATGCGACGCGCCGCCGAGCGCCTCCGCCTGATTCAGCCCGCCCAAAAATCCTATTTCGAAATTTTGCGAAATAAATTGAAGTGGGGCGAGGCGTAAATCGCTTCCGAGAGCGTAAGCAGGACTTCTAGAAAACTTGATTTCGAATCAAATCTTCCTGCGTCTCCCGGCGACGAATCACCCGAAACCGCTTTCCCGCCACTAGCACTTCCGCCGGCCGGCACCGCGCGTTG
>Ga0207004_1177_pt1 | contig 12146 bp, 11 predicted proteins | sample Alteio_BWMinCont_86_FD_153468 | JGI IMG/M metagenome (GOLD analysis project Ga0207004, IMG submission 153468) | Enriched cells from forest soil in Barre Woods Harvard Forest LTER site, Petersham, Massachusetts, United States -... | ecosystem: Environmental > Terrestrial > Soil > Temperate forest >...
GCCATGCCAACAATGATCGCGACGATCTCGCCTTTGCTCGGACCGATGGTTCCTAAATTCCCGCCGCCAATTTGCGGGAAAGCTGGAAGCGCCAAAAGCAAGCAAAGAGCCAGCAGCATGGAGCTGCGAAACAAGGAGGGAATAGTCATAGCCACCTCTTACGGTAAGTGTAGGTCGCAGACTCGCCCGGTGCGATTCTTGCTTCGCCCCAGTTGCTCAAGCGTAACCGCAGGATGAGGACATGAGGCCGGGAAGTCGGGCTATAATAAGGATGGCGGACGGGCCGGGTGATCGCTGGCCTCGAGCAATCGGGGCGGGAGGAAAGTCCGGACACCGTCGTCGTAGGCTCGCAAGAGCCGGTGACGAACACCCTTCGGCCGCTTCACGGCGGCTTCAGGGTAAAGGGCAACGCGCCTGGTAACGCCAGGGGACGGCCACGCAGGCTCCAAAAGGGAGTTACTCACTCCAGTGAGTAGCGTCGATTTAAAACTCGGCGCGGTGCGGCTCAGTTACGGAAAGTGCCACAGAGAATATACCGCCGGCGGAACAGCACGGTGGCATCGCGCAGGGAAACCTGCGAGACGTCTTCGAAAAAGTTCCGGGCTTAATCTCCCGGACAAAGCTGATTCGTTTGGCAAGGGTGAAAAGGTGGGGTAAGAGCCCACCGTCCCGGTAGCAATATCGGGAGCCTGGAAAACCCCGCGTGGTGCAAGGCCAAATAGGAGGGGAGAGCCGGCCCGGCTCGCTGAGCAAATTCGCGAAAGCGAACGCGCTCCCTCCGCGATGGCGCAAGCCGTCGCAGAGGAAAACCCTCGGGTAGGCTGCTGGAGTCACGCCGCGAGGCGCGACCCAGAGGAATGATCGCCGCAGCGTGCCGACGTTTACGTCAGCACGCCGCACAGAATCCGGCTTACAGGCCCGTCCGCCATAATTCTTTTGTTTGTTAGTGTTAACTTGCCTTCCGCGCGCCGAGCGTCAATTTTAGCGTCCAGTTCGCCAGAGGTGGACGCTAAATGGCACGAGTCAACATCACCCGCCAGATCAAAACCCTTACCGGCTGGAAAAACGTTTGGTGGTTCGGCTAACATAGTAAGGACCGGCTCTTCCACTTGAGGTTCATTCATGGCTATAATAGCCATGAAGAAGGAGAGCCCGAATGCGCAGTGTGAATGTGGCGGAACTAAAGAACCGGCTGAGCAAGTACCTTACCTTCGCCAAGGGAGGCGAGGAAGTGGTGATCCGAGACCGTAATCTCCCGGTGGCGAAACTGGTTCCGTTTTCGGGGGAAGGCGCCGACGACCAGGAGTTAGTGCTGGTTGCCGCGGGGAAGCTGCGCCTCCCCAAGGTGCGGCTTGATGTAAAGGAACTTTTGAAGATCCCAACAGGCAGCGTTTCAGGAAATAAAGCGATCCGAGCCGTTCTCGCCGACAGGGAAGAAGAGCTGTGAAGAAGACAACCGCGTTTTGGGATTCGAGCGCGTTAGTCCCCTTGTGTGTTCACGAAGCTGCGAGTCCTGACGCCCAGTCCCAGCTGAGAAGATTCGCGCCTGTGGTTTGGTGGGGAAGCCTCATAGAGGTTCATAGCGCTATTTGCCGCCTCCATCGCGATAAGGAGATAACCGACCTCGACAAACAAGGAGCGGTGGCACGCCTGCGTTTGCTAAGCCGTGGCTGGAGGGAAATCCTTCCCGTGGACCAAGTTCGCGATTTGGCGACGCAGTTGTTGGATACACATTGCTTGCGGGCGGCGGACAGCCTACAACTTGCTGCTGGCTTGACCTGGTGCGAGCAGCGTCCGTCCAGGAGGAGCTTCATCTGCGGGGACCAGCGATTGGCCAAGGCCGCAGATTCCGCTGGATTCTCGGTCCTCGAACTTCCAAGGGTCGTTTTCTGAACGGGGCATCGTCTAGTCTTTTGCAGTTCCTCTATCCTTCTCCGCAGCGTTTCGGGGAAGCTGGCGGGCTTTGGCGGCGCTGGCCCCAAGAAGCGGTGTGAGTAGGAATGCGTGGGTCTGACCTGCGTGATCGTGAGGGTCGTCCGAATCCAGCGGACGGTTAGCATCGGCGCTAACCACGCCTATGGCTACGATCAGGCCGGTATTGTTAATGCCGATCGCCGAGGTTAGCACCACGCGCGAAGTAGAAGGAATCAAAGTATTCAGGTCCTGCATCCCTGTGCCACTCGACCAGTGAAACGCGTGCGCTCCCTGGGCCGACGTCGACGTGCCTATCACCTCGCCGCGGTTGTTTAGATCGAACGCGTCGCTAAAATCGCCGCCCAGAGTGCCCAGATTTTGCATGCCACCACTGGATGTCCACAAGAAAGCGCGCGTACCTTTTGGCCCGACAGAAAACCCAATCACGTCACCCGTGTCGTTGATCTTGTGTGCCTTGCTGGCGTCATCGCCTGGCAGGGTTCCTAAGTCCTGCATGCCGCTGCCGGACGTCCAAAGGAAGGCATGCCGGTCGCCAGAATCGATGGTCGAGTCACCCACGACCGAACCCACATTGTTGATGTCGAGAGCCTCGCTGGCGTCGCCCCCGGGTAGCCTCCCTAGGCTAGTCATACCCGCGCTTTTCTTCCACACAAAGGCCGTTACCCCGCGCGGACCGCTGGAGTATCCAACCGCTTGATCGGAATCATTGATGCCGAACGCTCTGCTGGCGTTATCGCCTGGAAGCGTGCCGAGGTCCTGCATTCCTCCACTGGCATCCCAAAGGAACGCGCGTATCACGGTGGCCGTGTTGGAGTCCCCCACCACAGCGCCCCGCTTGTTGATATCGAATGCTGAACTGTAGTCACCTCCTGGCAAGGTACCCAACTCTAACAATTTACCGCCCTTTCGGACGAAGGCGCGTGTGTTCGGCCCGTACAGACTTCCCGATTGTCCAACGAGATCTCCATTCAGATTGATCTTCTTGGCGATTGCGCTCCCCCCAGACAGCGTTCCGATGTCAATGACTACGTACGACTGGGCGCACAGTTCTGAAACCGTGGCGAACAAGAGCACCAATAACCAAGCACCGATGCGGGCTAGAACTTTGCTGTTCATGGTCTTTCCTTATTTTTTAAGCACATGACGCGTCTTCGCTCAATTGATTCGGACAATGCTGGCGACTGATGGGACGCCGTTCTTGTTCACCAGGAACAGCATGTAATGTCCCGGGGGAGCCAGGTTAGCATTTGCAGGAGTTGTGACGTTAAGCCCGCCACTGGCTTGTGTGAAGCTGAGATGGTTCAGCCGCTGGTTATGATCAAACCCGTGGGTGACTGATCCCAGCCGAATCCACGTGACCATGCCAATGTTCGCGGCATCCGGAGTGGCAACGAATAGGGTCTGTCCATAGCTCGCAGACGAAGGGGCAGAGGTGATCGTGGGTCGAGCGCCTTTGAACAAATACGGCGGAGAGTAGATCTGCGCGCTGGCCCCGGTTTGTTCTCCTCCAGCCGAAAGCACGCGGCCATCCGGCAGGAGTAGCGCGGTGGAATGATAGCCGCGGTAAACGCTGATGCTGGCCATCGAGGTCCAAGATCCGGTGTTGGGATCCCACATCTCTGCCGGGAAAACGGGGTTGGATCGATTATCGAATCCGAAGCCAGTGCTACCCCCTGTGGCCAGCACTTTGCCGTCCGGTAGAACTGTCAGGGTGAACTGGCGACGCGCATTTGCCATTGACCCAGTGAACTGCCACGAGGGGCTTGCCGAGTTTAGATCGATCACCTCTGCGGTTTTGGTCGCGGCCGTGTTGACGGCACCATCTCCTCCGGCGATTAGGATCTTCCCGTCGAACATCACTGCCGAACCGTAGTCGCGCACGCCGTTGTAGTTGTAGCTCGTTACAGCAGTCCATTGGCCCGTTCCGCTTGTGTTGAGGTATCGCGAGGTTAACGTTGTTGCACGAGCCTCCGTAGCGTCGCCCGCGTTAAACACTTGCCCGTTGGGAGCCAGGAACATCCATGGGTAAAGCGGCAGCATCAATTGGGCGCTAGTCAGATCGCGCCAAGTGTTGGTGGATGGATTCCATACCTGTGGCATTGTGTTAAAGGTGCCAGTGACGGTGAAGCCCGAAACAACAAGAACATCTCCGTTTGCAAGCGTGGTATTTGTCGGATACCAACGAGCGTCATTCATGTCCCTCATCCTCGTCCAAGTATTTGCTGTTGCGTCGTAAATGGAGGAGCCGATGAGCCCATCGCTGTTGTTTCCCGCGTGTCCACCGGTAACAAACAACTTGCCGTCTTGTAAGAACGAGTGGCCGGAACAAAAAATGTTGTACGGCGCAAAAGGCGCGGCGGCGAAGTTGTCGGCCACCGGATCCCAGAGGGTGGGGTTATTCCCGTTGCTGAACGACGGCCAGAAAAGCACTTTCTTGTTCGGCAGGAGACTTGCGTGCGCGGCCATGAACGGCCAGGTCTGAGCGGAGGTCCACTGGCCGGTGACGGAAACACCGCTGGAAACTACGGTCACGGTTACTTGGCCCCAATCAGTCGCCCCAGACGCGTTCCTGGCGGTAAAGCGGTAAATTGTCGTGGTCGTCGGAGAAACGACTTGCGATCCGTTGAGTGCGACAGGAGTGCCGTTCAGGTCCGCGCTCACCGCGTTGCTCGACTTCCACGTCAAAGTGGAACTGCCGCCCAGCGCAATCGAGGTGGGATTCGCAGTCAGCGCGGCAGTCAGAGGACCGCCACCACCGCCTCCAGTTACGGTAATGGTGACCTGGCCCCAGTCGGTCGCACCGGCCGCGCTCCTGGCGGTAAAGCGGTAGGTTGTGGTGACGGTAGGGGAAACCACTTGCGATCCGTTGAGTGCGACAGGAGTGCCGTTCAGATCCGCGCTCACCGCGTTGGTCGACGTCCACGTCAGCGTAGAGCTGCCGCCAAGCGTAATAGAAGTTGGGTTGGCAGAGATACCGGCGGCCGGTGTCTGTGCTGTGGCTGGAGAACAGATCAGTAACGCCGCAATCAGCCACGAAGCTGCCACAACAAATGTCCGGAATCGTTTGTTTATATACTGATTAACTGAATTCTGTAAAATCTGGATAATCTTAATTTTCAAAAATGGCGTACGCTCATATCGAAACCCAATGGTCATAGTCGGTTCGACCACCAATCCTCAGCGGTTTTTCATTCAGTTCCTGCGATAAATCGCGATTCCGGTCGCAGCTTGCAGTATCGCCTCAAGCCCTCGGCGAGCCACGACCTTTGCCGTATTAGTCGGAACAAAGAGAATGTCGTCCGGCTGAAGGACAAGATCAGAGCTTTTTGCTGCAAGAATTTTGTCCAAAGGAATGGGGATCTCCTGTGGATCAATGCTGGCTTTGCGGATCAGCTTGGCCGATCCTAGTGCAGCGGTCGAATTAGTACCATGCGCCATGGCGACAGCCTGAAGAACGGTCAACTGAGACTTCTCCATGACGATGCCAGTGGGTTCCTTCAAGTCCCCGATTACGTAGACAATGCCGGCTTTCGAAACCATGACCGTATCACCCGGGCGCATCATCGCATTGCTCGTTGACTGGCCTTCTTCATATGAAAGCTCGACAGTTTGGGGGTTTTCGGGCTGACTACGATGCGTGATGGTTACACTTTTCCCTGCTTTGGGCGTAGTGCCGCCTGCGGCAGAGATGGCGTCGAGAAGAGTTCGGTGCCCCATGAGGGGATAAATGCCGGGCTTCTGAACTTCGCCTAAGACCGAAATACCTTCGGTGGCATACTCCTTCACGAACACCGAAACCTGCGGATCGTTGAAGAATCCGCGCTGGTCTAAGGTTCGCGCAATAACGCTTTCTGCCTGTAACGTGGAGAGTCCGGCAAGTTTAATGGCGCCTATCATCGGCAAGGAGGCGTCGCCCGCGGAACTCACGCGCACTTCGTAACGGTACTCTGGCGCGCCGTAGACGCTTACTGTAAGCAGGTCTCCGCTGCTCACGAGCGCTTCCGGCGGATCCGAGGCGTCTGAGACCTTAAGCGGGGGAGAGGAGCTTGGCTCAGTCTGTGTGCTCTGTCCTAAAGCGTCCGAAGCAAGGGCGAGCAAAATCACGTGGAAGATCGAAATCCTTTTTGTTTTACGCATTTGTCCTCAATCGCACGAGTGGCATCGACTTTTCGATTCTGAATGATTCAGAAGTACCTCGCGCCCGTGGCCGAGGTTAGAAGATGGATGGCGCGCATTGACCACGATCGCCGACAGCGTGCCCAAGCCGTAGGAAACGTGGAGAAGAAGGAAAACAAGAGGCGCAAGCAGTGCGCCGGCCGATTTTTCTCTAAGCGCGATGTGAGACGCAGCTGCAATACTCGCAGTGGTGTAGACGGCCCCAAGTAGAAAAAACGGGGACCGTAACCACAAACCGATAGAGCCGGCTGTATCCATAAAGAATAGGGATGCGAGACTGAGCAGCAAGATGGCGACAAAAGCGCCCGGCACAAAGTGCCGGACCGCCATGGACGACGCATTTCTTTTTAGACTGATAAGGTTCCAGAAGCCCGCTTTGAAAGCGTATATTGAGAGCGCTGCCAATGTGGGACTGACGAAGTATTCACAGGAAGTTTTGTCGGTGATGTAAAGTTTGTACCCACGGGAGCGCAGCTTTTGACTGAGGTCGTTATCTTGGTTGCGGTGCAATTGCGTATCATAGCCACCCACTTCGAGAAGAGTACTTTTCATAAAGATCGGATATGGAATCGTGTCCGCGAAGCCCGCTCCACGCGTGCGCATCGATCTGCTCGACGTGCCGAAAGGATGAGCCAATGCCCAGGCTATTAGTTGTGCTTGGAGCCCGTCGCAACCGGGCCGCGTAACCTCCAAACCGCTACATCCGCCAGCGTGGTTTAGTTTCAATTCTTCGAGACACGCGGCGATGTAGTTTTTCGCATATGTAGTGTGTGCACCGAGAATGCAGATGTACTCTCCTTGAGCTTCTTGAATTCCCAGATTAAATGCGTAGGGCGTTTTCCTCTGCTTGTTGATCACAAGTTTTATGCGAGGATCTCCAGCCGCCATCCGTTCCACGATTTGCTTTGTTGAGTCTGAGGAATCGCCGTCCACGACGATGACCTCCACATCGAAGTCGCAGGTTTCCTGCTGCAGGAGCGATTTTAGAGCGGCTTCGATGTAGCGTTCTTCATTGCGAACGGCCAGAACTGCGGAGACAACAGTGCGCCGTGCTATGTCCATGCCTTTATCCTCGATTTCAGAGATCATGATTGATCTGGTTCTGGCCTTTCCGATTCCCACCTAAGTGCAGAGGCGGCAGTTGATTATGTAAACGTGGGCGCGGAATCAGATGACAACGAACGATTCAAGACAGCAAGCCCCAACACGCTTACAGATATTGTCCGTGCGTTGGACATCGCGCTTGACAAAACACCCCGCTTGTTTTTTTGGACTGGAATCAGGAAATCAGACGTTAGCCATTCGCGAAATCCGCGTCGGTGTAGTAGCGCACATTAACAAAAACTTATTACCGGAACAAAAAATTATTACCGGAAAGCTGAGCCCTATGTGAGTCGTTTACCGCATATGTTCTAAGCGCGTCTCGGGCATTTACCTGATATGTTCTCGGCGCCAAACAGCACAAAGTCGGTCACACAGGTGACGGCCTGAAGTGTCAGGGGGGCATGTACTCATGTTTATGATTCCCGGAACGCAAGAGCCGATTGAAAACCAACTCTTGCGCTCCCTTTCGAGCGAGGAACGAGAGCGTCTCCGCCCAACAATACACCACCTCGCACTTTCTCAGGTGGTTTATGAGTCCGGCGGTCGCTTGGACCACGTTTACTTTCCTACTACTGCCGTCGTGTCGTGCCTGTACACCATGCAAGATGGTTCGACCGCGGAGATGGCTGTCGTGGGAAATGATGGAGTCGTCGGAGTGTCGTCGTTCTTGGGAAGCGATAGTGCTCCTCATCGGGCCGTTGTGCAGGTCGCCGGCGATGCTCTGAGAGTCCACTCAAAAGTGCTCCAGGAGGAGTTTTCGCGGGGCAGTATCCTTCAACGGACCTTGCTGCGCTATACGCACGCGCTCATTACCCAGATCTCGCAAACTGCTGTCTGCAATCGTCTACATTCCATGGACCAGCGACTTTGCCGGTGGTTGCTCTTGTGCCATGACCGAGTGAACCGCTCGGAAATAATGATGACCCAGGAATATATTGCGAATATGTTAGGCGGACGACGGGAGAGCGTGACCGTAGCTGCTGGGCGCCTGCAAGATGCGGGCCTGATTCATTACTCCCGAGGGCATATTAAAATCCTTGACCGGAATGGGTTGGAGGCGGTTGTCTGCGAATGCTATCGGATCGTCGAAGAGGATCTCGAACGTTTGAACTTAGGCACTAGGAAATCGTCCGAGAAGCCAGCGCAGAAACTTTCTAAGTTGGTCGAAGTTATCAGGTCTCGTCACATAAATGTTCTTATGGACCTCTATCTCTGCGCCTGCTGGGATGCTTGGGACACAAAAAATGACTACTGGAACTTCTGGACCTAAGGCAGTTGCCTGACGTATCCGCAGGGCGGTCTCAACCAGTTGTTCGCGTTCGAGACCTAAGCTCATAAGAATCAAATCAGGAGGTTGGGAGCGCGCTCTCACAATCGCGTCTTCTTCATCTCTCGCCAGATCTACGTAATAGCCATCTCCTTTAAGCATTTGCTCGAGCAGGTAACGCGTTTCGTCGATATCTTCCAATACCAGGATGATCTCGCGCCGCTCACTCACCGAGTTCATAATCCCTGTCATTCTGCCTATTTATCCTACTGGTCCCATGTCGCGGTGAATTTTCATCCATAGAACCCTATACCAACGCGCTCAACTCGGCGTCTGTGCGGCAACCACGCGATTCCCAATTATTAAGACGTCCGCGCGAATTTCTTCGACGCATATTACACGTATGCGTCGCCGGATACACGAATGTTAGTACTTCTCTTTCGGAACTGGGCCCAAGATTTCGTGCGGCAGCCCCGAGTCGTCTTCGTTCTCGCTCTCAACATTTTCTCGGCTATGTGTGCTACTACACCGACACATATTTTCGAAATGCCTTAGCGTCGATTGCGCCAGCCTGAAATGGAACGCCATAGGATTTGTGAATTCGCTTGTTCGCGTTGTGTCTGCCAGCGGGGCTGTCACGGGGATGGAAGCGAACTTCCGCCCACGAGAGTTGAGAGTTAAAACCCGGAGGAGGTGTTTGGGTAAATGCAAGCTTTGTTGTCTGCCTCCGCATCGGATCGTGCGATTCGGAGCGAGGCCTTAGCACCGTAATAACTGACAAGGTGCGACGCACAGAACCCGACACCAACGAAAGCGATGAGCCCAGAGTCGCTCGGACGGCACAAAGACCGAATATAAATAACTGATTATTATGAGCTTATCCGTATACCAAGATGCGGTTGAGATAGGCGAAGCCGCAGCTCAACTATGCTCAGTGAACAACGTTGATGTGAGCCTGCGTTGGTATGCGGCCTACACATTACCGCGGCACGAAAAAGCCGTCGCGGACCGTCTTAGCAGGCAGGAAGTCGAGACGTACTTACCATTGTACTGCGCAGTGCACTGCTGGAACCAGCGTCGAGCCAAAGTGGAGCTACCTCTATTCCCGGGATACCTGTTCGTCAAGATGATTATCACAGATAGAGTTCGAATCCTCGCTCAGCCCGGAGTAATTCGGCTAGTCAGCTTTAATGGCAAAGCGGCCGCTCTTCCCGACGATGAAGTCGAAAAACTGCGGTCAACGTTGGCGGTCTGCAAGGCAGAACCGTATCCGTTCTTAGCTGTCGACAAGCGAGTGCGTATAAAATCCGGACCTCTGGCCGGGCTAGAGGGAAAAATTCTCCGTCGAAAGGGAATGAGGCGGCTGGTCGTCTCGATTGATTTGATCCAGCGCGCGATTTTGCTGGAGCTTGATGCTGCCGACGCGCAAGTAACTAGCTGAAGCCTTGTCGGTGTGCATGCCCTTTTTGCCGGTTAAGTCGGGTGCAAGCTTTTCGCGATCGTCTCCCCGGTGAGATCGGAACCCGCTGATAAGTTATCTTGGAGAGTGTATAACTGTTTGGTGAACAGATGAATGAACAGAATGACAATGATGCCGCACCGGGACGGCGACCGACCCGGCCTGGGGACACCGAGATAACTCTTGGGGGCACACCTCGACTCATGCGGGCGAAGAACGGTGGAATCGTTCGCACAAAGGGTAGAGTGTCGGAGGCCGTTCGGTATAGAAATATAGGTGCTTTCCGCAGGCACCCTCCGAGTGACTGGCAGCGCGCCCTAAGAATCATCACAAAACAATGGCGGTGGTCAACGCTGTTTGCTGTCACCGTAGTCGCGCTGGCCACGGTGGCGACGCTCGCCATGAAGCCTGTTTATGAATCTGAGGGCCGCCTGCAAATCGATCCGCCCGGAGCGGAGGTCTTTTCTCTGGATGCCGCCGGTGCGGGACTGATCGATTCGGAATACATCACCACGGAAGCGTTAAAGATTCAAACGGATGATCTTGCGCTAGCGACGATCCGAGCGCTCCATCTGGATGCCAATCCAGAGATCACCGGGAAGGTGCCCGCGCGGGCAGCAACCTCCCAGGAGTCCAACGATCTCACACCCGGAGAAAATGCGGCGATTCGCGGCTTCGAATCGCGGCTTTCGATTCGCCGCGACCCATCAAGCCGCTTGGTAGCGGTGACATTTGCCAGTCACGACGCGCGCCTTTCGGCGAAGGTTGTAAATTTCCTCATGAAGCTATTGGTGGAGCGAAACTTCGAAGCGCGCAACAAAGCAATCGCCGAGTCCACAAAATGGCTTTCGCGGCAGCTTGACGATATCCGCGAGAATATGGAAAAGACGACGCGCGCTCTCGCCGACTTTGCCACCAAGACCGGCATCGCTGACGTGGACCCAAACTCCAACACGTACGGCGAAAAAATGGGTGACCTTAGCAAACAATTGGTACAGGCGCAATCGGATCGAATTCAGTTTGAGGCGTTCCTGAAACCAACCAGCGATCCCGGTTCGCTTCCGCAAGTCCGGAATAATCTCTTCATCCAGGCACTGATGCAGAAGCTTGCGGAAGCGGAAGCGCAACTGGCTCAATCGAGAGTGATTTATGGGCCGAACCACACGGAAGCCCGCAAGCTGCTAAACCAGGTGAATGAACTGCGAGGTAACCTTAAGGCACAGCGTGAAGCCATTGTTTCTGAGCTTTGGACTAGCTATCGTGCTGCAAGAGCTCGCGAAAGACTGTTGAGCGAAGAAGTGAAGGGCGCGACCACAGAGTTGGCGACACTCGCGCAGTACAACGTCCTGAAGAAGGAGGCACAAGCTCATCGCGACCTCTATGATGCACTCTACGCCAAGATCAAGGAGGCCGGAATCGCCGCAGCGTCAAAGTCCAGCAACATCCACATCGTAAGCCATGCTCGGATGCTCGATGATCCCACTCGTCCACACCTGCGCCTGAACATCATGGCGGCGGCCTTGATAGGGTTGATCGGCGGCGTCGTTTTAGCTTTCGTGAAAGACCGAGTCGAGGACCGCATCCACACCGCCGACGACGTTCGCGATTGGCCCGGTTTGCCCTCTATTGCAGTCGTGCCCGCGATCCACACGAGCCATAACGGAGCGCCGATTCCGGCACCGAACCGCACGGGGCTGTCGCTACAGAGAAGTACCGGCAACGGATGCGGCATACCTGAATGCTTTCTGTTGCGACGGCCCAATGCGCCTGAGTCGGAGGCGCTACATGCACTTGCGGCAATGTTGCTCCTGTCACTACCGGACCGCGCACCAAAGGTAATTCTTGTCACGTCACCGCTACCGGCAGAAGGGAAAACAACCCTCGCTGGCAACCTGGCAGTTGCGTTGACGAAGCATGGCCGAACGTGCCTGCTTGATGCCGATCTGCGGAGACCCGCGGTAGGAGCAAGTTTCAGGTTGGCTCCGCAAGTCGGCCTAAGACATTATCTGCAAGGCTCGGCAACTCTCGAGGAGATTACCTTTACATCGGCCGCAGTCAAGTGGCTGACAATCATTCCCTCGACGATGCCCACGGAAGACGCCATTCAACTGTTGAACGATGAACCGGTCAAAACATTGATTGCGTACCTGCGCAAGCACTTTAACTTCGTTGTGATCGATACGCCGCCAGTCATGCCTTATGCGG
>Ga0207004_1179_pt1 | contig 12031 bp, 9 predicted proteins | sample Alteio_BWMinCont_86_FD_153468 | JGI IMG/M metagenome (GOLD analysis project Ga0207004, IMG submission 153468) | Enriched cells from forest soil in Barre Woods Harvard Forest LTER site, Petersham, Massachusetts, United States -... | ecosystem: Environmental > Terrestrial > Soil > Temperate forest >...
GTAACCGTAGAGCGGCGACGTCGCAAAATCGTCTCCGGCACTCATCCGTCCGAACTTGAGCGAACCGATGTCATCGAGAAATTTCTGCTCCAGCGTGACATTGTAGAGATGGTAGGTCTGGCTGCCGAACAGGTTCATCGGATCATAGACGCTGCCTACGTCGCCCCTGATAGTATTTCCCGCGCGATCGATGCCGTTGACGTTGAACGTGGCGCCCTCCCAACCGACGAGCTTCTGCATATCGAACGTCAGGCCGAAATTGATATCGTGCGTATATTGCGGCCCCGTCTGCTGCTTGCCGCCCGACACATTTCCCGCGACGATTGCGTTATAATAGACGTAGGGAGTAACGCCTTCGTTCGCGAGTTGCGCCCGCAGGCCGCCCCATTGCCCGGTGAGGTATTCGCCGTTCCACCAATCCGGTTGGGGAGGTGGCGGAGAGGGTTTTGTCGAGGCGCGACCGGGTGCGCTGGTAATGATCGCGGGATCGTTTACGTCCGTCACTGCGCCATTTGCAATCAACGTAATCGAGCCAAGAATCAAAATGGCGATGGCTTGAGGGAAGGTCATCCAGGGATTCTCCGGTTCAGGACAAAGGTCTAGGCATCGCACAGAGGTCTTGCCATCAAAATAAACGGCGCGCACGCTGCTCTGAGCGCGTTTCGAATCATGATCCATCTTCCTTTTTCGATCCTGAACTTCTTCTGGTCCTATGGTGTGGGCGCAAGCCTTCTCGGGGCGGTCGGGATTCATGTGGGACAAAAGGCCCGGAGCCACAGCCAGAATTTGGTGCGGCAGGCGGAACGGGAAAAAAAGCGGGCGGATAAACTCGCCAACTTCGTTATTCCCATCGGACTGGCATTGGCCGTCGAAACCGACCTCAATACGCTCTTGGAAAAAATCCTGCTCGAGGCGAAAATCCTTTCGCTGGCAGATGGCGGCACGCTTTATCTTGTGACCCCGGAAAATACACTGCGCTTCGTGATGGTCCTTAACGACTCGCTCAAGATCGCGATGGGGGGAACATCGGGGAAGGAAGTTTCGCTTCCGCCGCTGAACCTCTACGACCCAGCCACCGGGGTGCCGAACCTGCACAATATCGCCACCTCATGCGCGCTGGATGCGCAGTCGATTTCCGTTGCGGACGTCTACTCGGCGGAGGGGTACGATTTTTCCGGCACCAAGGCGTTCGACAAGAAAATGAATTACCGGACGATTTCGGTTCTCTGCGTCCCGCTCAAGAATGCCGACCGGACGGTCATCGGCGTGCTTCAGCTGATCAATGCGCGGGCTCCCGAGACTCTGCAGGTCGTCCCTTTTGACGAGCATCTTTGCCAGATGATGGAGCTGCTCGGATTGCTGGCCGCGGCCTCGCTTGCCTCGTATTTAAAGACCAAAAAGCTCACGGACCAGATTGCGGAACTGAAGATTCAAATTGACGAAGTCAAAAAGGAACGGCAAGTAGCGGAGATTACGGAGTCGGATTATTTCAAAAGTCTTCAAAGCCGGGCACGCGAAATGCGGGCCAAGGTCAAGGGACAGAATTCTTAAAAGAGCATTGTGGCAAAAATAGTTTCCATTCATTCGTTTCGCGGCGGCACGGGCAAATCCAACATGACGGCGAATCTCTCGTCGCTGGTGGCGCTCGCCGGCAAGCGGGTCGCCGTGGTGGACACCGATGTGCAATCGCCCGGAATTCACATGCCGTTCGGACTCGGCGAGGACCGGATCGAATTTGCGTTGAATCACTTTATCTGGGGCGAATGCCCGATTGAGAAAGCCGCTTACGACGTCAGTTCCGCATTGAAGGCCCCCGGCGGACCGATTTATCTCGTTCCCTCCAGCATGAAGATTTCCGATATCGGACGCATTCTCAAGGAAGGCTATGATGTGCGCATCCTCAACGATGGATTTCAGGCGCTGATCGAAAAGCTGGAACTCGATTATCTTTTCATCGACACCCATCCCGGCGTCAACGAGGAGACGCTTCTTTCCATCGCCATTTCGGATACGCTGGTGCTCATTCTCCGGCCCGATCAACAGGATTTTCAAGGCACGGCTGTGACGGTGGAACTCGCGAAAAAACTGGATGTACCGCAAATGCTGCTGGTGATCAACAAGGCGCTGCCGAGCATGAACTTCGCCGATCTGCGCGCCAAGGCGGAGAAGATTTACGACGTGCCGGTCGCCGCAGTTTTGCCTTTGACCACCGAGCTGGTTCAACTTGCGAGCAGTGGCATGATCTCGCTGCTTTACCCGGAACTGGAAGTCAGCCGCGAGATGCGCAAGGTGGCTGACCAGATTCTTGCGTCGTAAGACTTAACGGAAAATCAGGCGGGCTTTCTCTGCGCCCGGATTTCGAGAACATTCCGCGTGCCATCCCGTCGGTAGGACATGTTCCCGACAAGTTGTTTGATGAGATGAATGCCGAGACCGCCGGGCTTTTTCTCCTCAAGCGTGGCCGGCTCGTCTCTTTTTTCCTGGGCGAGCGGATCAAATGCGTGCCCGTCGTCTTCAATCACCGCGACGATTTCATCAGGCAAAATTTCCAGGCACACATCAATGTCGTGGCTGTTATAGTCGTCGTAGCCGTACTTGATGATGTTGGTGATCATCTCCTCCAACGCCAAATTGACTTTATAAACGGTCTGCCCATCGACGCCATGGTCTTCCAGAAAATTCGTGGTGGCGTTCATCAAGCTCTCCAGGTCGAAGAGTTCGTTGGTGATCTTCCGCGTCAATCGTGTGCTCATGGTGATGGGGAGTATGAATTAAAATTGAATCGTGATAAGCGATAAATCGTCGTCCAGGGGTTTCGAGTCGTTCAACGTCCGAATCTGTGCCACCAGCCGGTCCAAATCAACAGGGATATTTGCAGGCAGCCCGGCGAGGATATCGGCAAACTCGTCAAACGTGTAGGTCCTGCCGTCGGGTGCGGTCAGCTCATATGCTCCGTCGCAGAAGAGAAAGAGACGGGATCCCGGAGGAACTTCGCATGATTGCGCGACATAGCGGCTGCCCGGCATGCCTCCGATCATCATCCCCTTCGCCGCCAATTTTTTCGGCGCGGCCTCACCGGGAATAATGAGCAGGGCCGGGGGATGGCCTCCGCTGCCATAGGCAATTTTCCGGGTCGAACGCTGATAGACGCCATACCAGAGCGTGAAGTACCGATTGTTATGTTCCTCCATGGGAAAGGCGCGATTGACCGCACTTAAAACCGCTTCTGGATTTCGGAAGTCGGTGCCCTGCATCGCGCCGGAACGCAGTACATTGAGTGCGGCTACGGAAAGAAGCGCCGCACCGACGCCGTGACCACAGACATCGAGCAGATAAAGCGCAAAGTGATCATCGTCGATCCAGCGATAGCCGAAGGAGTCGCCGCCCAATTCGCTGGAAGGAATGAAACGCCAGTCGATGGAAAATGGCTCGGACACAGGCGCTGGAAAGAGTGAGCGCAGATAGGCGGAGGCCTCGTTGAGTTCCCCGGTAAGCCGTTCCTGATGGGTCTTGATCGTGGCCAGCAGGCGCTGCTCCTGGTCGCGTAAAGTTTTCCGTTCCATGCACCCACGAATGCGGGCTTTGAGGAGCGCGGGATTGAACGGTTTCGAGAGGTAATCTTCCGCGCCCGCCTCGATACAGCGAATGACATTTTCGGTTTCCGCCTGCTCGGAAAGAAGCACGATGGGGATATGCTGCAAGGCGCTATCCTTCTTAATTTTGGTAAGCAGGTCGAAGCCGTTCAAGGTGGGCAGAGCGACTTCCCAAAGCACCAAATCAAAAATGCCTTCGCCGAGCCGTGCCATCGCGCGAGTGCCGTCTGTCTCCATTTCCACCGCATAGCCCTCGCGTTTCAGGTTGCGTGAAAGAATATCACGGCTGAGCTGGTCGTGATCAACAATCAGCAACCGCCCCGATGATGGGGCCTGTTTTCCAGATGGCTGCTCCAGGACAAACTCAAAAAGCTGACGTCCAACCGAGGAGCGCACGCGCTTGGAAGCGGTCGTCGCCTCGCCCGCGCCGAAGAGCTCGTCGATGGGACGCCGTCCCGCCGCCCGGGAACGTTTGCTGGCGGGGTCTGGTGCGGTATCCATGTCCCTCGGACTGAGAAGTGGTTTGGTGAGACCGGGCCTTCTGGACTCAGCCCGGTCCGTCCCGTTAAGCTTGAGCCAAGGCCACCGCCGCAGCCAAATCGTGTTGGATGGAGACGATTTCACCGATGCCGGAGGCTTCCAGCACCTCGTGCACCAGCGGCTGTGGAGTGAGCAAAATGAGTTTTTTCTTTTCCCGGTTCAGCGTCTTGGCCGCATCAAGAATGATGCGCAAGCCCATCGATCCCAGAAAAGTAACGCCGGAAATATCGACGATCGCATTCTTCTTTCCGGCGGCGGTGAAGCCGAGAAATTTATTTTCAATTTCACCCACGCCTCCGACGTCCAGTTTACCCAGCAGGGCGATATGCGTGTAGGTCTCGTCCTTATGAATCACTTGTAATTCCATAACATTTTTCTGTGGGCTGGAGGTCAATTCCAGCCGCGAGTTTCTCCGTTCCCGAACAGTGGGCGTGCTGGAATTCAATTTCAAGCGGGAAACGTCGCGGCCTTCTCAAAATAACGATACCGGACCTCGATTTCTCCGCTCTTTCTTTCTGAAATTCGTCTGCCATTCTTTTCCGGCAGAAGCGTTTATGTCCATTTACTGCTCCATTGCGCGCCTTGCGGCGGTCTGCTGGATCATTTCCACGGCAAGTCTTTTTGCGGCTCAAAACGCGCTTATTGTCATTGGGACAACGGGAACTTCGTCGATTGGCAACGATCTTTCCGGGGTTGCGCAGACCATCCACGATGGGCTCGTGCAGCGTGGTTTTTCGCCCGATTCGATCGAAATATTGGGAACGTCCTCCTCCGGCGGGAAGGTGACTCGCGATGCGGTGCAGGCCAGCCTGAAGAAGCGGGAGACGCTCGCGGCCACGGATGAATTCTGGCTGGTCCTGCTCGGATTTTCCGGACGCACCGGGGATGGCGAGCGCGCTTTTCAAGTCAGTGGGCCTCGCTTGACGGCGCCTGATCTCAAGTCCGCGCTGAATTCGATTCCCGCCCAGCAGTTCGTCCTGATCGGCACCAGCGATTCCGGCGGTTTCGTCCCAATTCTTCTGCAAGCCAATCATTCGGTTCTCGCGGCAACCAGGGAGGAAGGCGAAATCGATCTTCCCCGTTTTCCTGAATTCTGGGCGGCGGCGCTCAAGGAAAATCCCAAGGCTGGCTGGAAAGAAATTGCCGCGCGAGCCGCAGTCCTGACCGACCAAGCCTACGCCAACGACAATCTCGCCGAGGGAGAGCACGCGCGGTTGGGCGATCCCGCCACCGGCAAAATTCTGGAGGCCCCGTTTGGCGTCGATAGCACGGCGCAGGCGGCGGAGAAGCCGCAGTCCGACGGCTCCATGGCCCTGATCAACGCCTCCGACATCAAGGTGGATATCCGCAAACCGAATGCCGAATGGGAAAAGCAGGAGGCGACGCCGGAAACGAAGAAGCTCATCGCCGATGCGCGCGCCGTGCCGAACCCGGACGGCTTCAGTTCGCTTCTTCTGGAGCAACGTCTCGGCTATAGCGTCGGGGAGGATCGCTCAGCGGAAGATTTCGTCATGCAGCGCGTCTACATTGAGAAGGAAGATGGGGTCGAGCGCTGGGCGAACTTCACCTTTCCGCAGGATCCACCCGCCGTGACGACCAAGCTTGAAGCGGCCCGGATCATCCAACCCGACGGCTCCTCGACCGTCTTCAATCCCGCCAAGATGCCACCAGCCACCAGCGTTTCCAGCGAGATGGGCACTGCGCTGACTACGGTTTTCATGCCCGACGCGCACGCGGGATGCCTGATCGAAATTGCTTACCGCACTCGCCATTTACTCGATGCCAGCCTGCCTGAATTTACGGAGGAATTGCCGGTGCAGGTGGATATCCCCGCGCTCCACACCGAACTGCAACTTCAAGTTCCGGCGCAAAACCAACTCCATTTCAAACTCCGCAACAACGATCAGAAGCCGACGGACGTTACCGCCAACGGCATTCGCACCATTTCGTGGAAATTGGATAATCTGCCCGCCTTTGAAGCGCTTCCCTACGATCCTCCCGCGCGCGATTTTGTCGTTGCTCTCGACATCAGTTCGCTCAAGTCCTGGGACGATTTCGCCATATGGTATCGGCGCCTGGCTCGCGGTTCGGATATTCAGGACGCCACGGTAAAAGCCAAGGCGGACGAATTGGCAGAAGGTGCCAAAACCCGTCTCGACAAAATCCGTCGCGCTTATGAATTTGTCTCGGCGTTGCGTTACGTGGCCATTGAGTTCGGCGTCAACGGCATCCGGCCACGCACCCCGGCGGTCGTCCTGCAAAATCGGTATGGCGATTGCAAGGACAAGGCCAATTTGTTCATCGCGTTGCTTACCAACATGGGTATCGACGGCCAGTTCGTGTTGCTGAATCGTTTCTCGAGCACCGATATCGATTTTCCCTCCTGGCAATTTAATCACGCCATTGCTTTCGTCCCTAAAACGCCCGATGCCGGACAGCCGGATGATCTGTGGCTCGACACCACCGACTCAACCGCGCCGTTCCCAACCCTTTCTCCCGGTGATATCGGTCGCAACGCGCTCGTCTTCGACAAGGACTCGGCGAAGTTTCTTGCCGTCACGGCACCGGGAAAGGAAGTCACGGAAGTTAAAGAGGATTGGAAGTTCCAAGCAATAGATGGATTGACCTATAGGGGCACATTGCAAAAAAGCTGGTCCGGCCTCGCTGAATACGACATGCGTAGTGCCATTCGCGGACGCTCACCGCGTCAGCGCGATTTCATACTGCAAACGGAGTTGACACGACAACTTCCCAATGCGGACTTTACCAAGCTGGACCTAACTCCCGCTGATGACCTCTCAATTCCGATGAGGCTCGATTCGGAGGTCAATGTCCCCGCGTTTCCGCTGCCTAGCCCCCGTGCCGGCATCGATGTCGCTTCTTATTTTGCGGCACCTGAACGAAATCGGCCTTTGCTGATTAATAATGGTCAAAAACTGCATCTCAGCCAGACAGTGGAAACTGCTTTTCTTCATGACGGACCGCATCCCGTCGTCCATCCCGGCCCACCGTTCGATCAAACGGTGGCGGGTATTCACGCGACGATAAAATTGGAACAAACGGCTGGTGGGGGCTGGAACCGCACCGCCGAATTGACCGTCGACCAACCGGAGGTCGCCGCCGCCGACTACGCTGCTGTACGCAAAATGCTGCGGGACTGGACAGACCAACTTTCCCGGTAGCATCGCCACCACCATGACCTTTCTGATTGAAATGATGCATCGAGAGGAGACATCGCGTTCCAGCAAGCCAACGGCTTGCCAGCACCGTAGCCGGTGGTTGAGCCAGCAGGCGACACCACCGGTACATTGCCCCCAAACGTCTCACCCCGGCAGGGGTGACAGCGCATTTGCCGAATTGCTTTCACCCTTTCAGGGTGAACTCGCGTTAGGAAAGATTTCCGGTGGTGTCGCTTCGCTCAACCACCGGCTACGGTGCTTCCATCCTTTCAGGATGGCCCGACGGTCAAACTCCAAGCAAAACTTTCACCGTTCAGTATTAACAGAATCTAGAATCCTATGACCCCACCCGATCTCACCCCGGAACAAATCCAACTTCTTACCCAGGTCAAAGGCACCTACCAGACGCTGGCCACCGAACTCAAGCAACGCATCATCGGCCAGGACGAAATCGTGCGGGACCTCTTCGTCGCGCTGCTGGTCCAGGGTCATGTGCTCATGATCGGCGTGCCCGGTCTCGCCAAGACGCTCATCGTGCGCAGCCTCGCGGAGATTCTCGATCTCAGCTTTCAACGCATCCAGTTCACGCCCGATCTCATGCCGAGCGACATCACCGGCACGGAAATCCTTGATGAAACCGTCGAGGGCAAACGGGAATTCCGGTTCGTGCCCGGCCCGGTCTTTGCCAACCTCCTCCTCGCGGATGAAATCAACCGCACCCCGCCCAAGACGCAGGCCGCGCTGCTCGAGGCGATGCAAGAACGGCGCGTGACCGTGGCCGGAAGCACCTATCAATTGCCTTCGCCGTTTTTCGTGCTCGCCACGCAAAATCCGATCGAACAGGAGGGCACCTATCCGTTGCCCGAGGCGCAGATGGATCGCTTCATGTTCAACCTGCGCGTCGATTACCCGAACCGCGCCGACGAAATCCAGATTCTTCTCGAGACGACGCGCGAGGACGTCAAGACGGTGAACAAGGTGCTCACCGGAGAAGACCTCCTCGCACTCCAGCACTGCGTTCGGCAAATTCCGGTTCCCACTTCGGTGGCCGAATATGCCGTCGATCTCGTCCAATCAACCCGGCCTGCGTCCGCCACGTCGCCCGACTTCATCAAAAAATATGTGCAATGGGGCGCGGGGCCGCGCGCGTCGCAATATCTGGCGCTGGCGGGCAAGGCGCTCGCCGTGCTCGATGGACGTTTCAATGTCGCGCGCGAAGATATCATCGCCAGCGCCAAGCTGGTACTGAGGCATCGCATGATTACGAATTATCGCGCGGAAGCGGACCAGATCACCGTCGATGCCTTGATCGACAAGCTCCTCGCCGCCATCAAATAACCCGCCATGGCCTCCGCCATCATTCCCCCACGCCGCTCGATCGCCACGTCGAGCCCGCCGGGCATGCCTCCACCTCCGCCGCATTTCCTGCCGATGCAGCCGGTCGCACCGCTCGATCTCGGACTCTTGCGCGACCTGCCCAGCCTGGAATTGCGAGCCCGTTTCATGATGAATGGATTTCTGGCCGGACTGCACCGAAGTCCGCTCAAGGGCTTCAGCGTCGAGTTCGCCGAGTATCGCGACTACCAACTCGGCGACGATTTGCGCCGGGTTGACTGGCGGCTCTACGGGCGCACCGACCGCTTGCACGTCAAACAGTTCGAGCACGAAACGCAACTGCGGGTCTTTCTCGTGCTCGATACCAGCGCGTCGATGGCGTACACCAGCAAGCCCGAAATGTGGCTGCGCAAAATCGATTTTGCGCGGACGCTGCTGGCGGCGCTCGGACTGCTCGCTCTGCGGCAAGGCGATGCGTTCGGTCTCGCTCTGATTGGCACCGACCTGGATGATTATCTCAAACCCAAGTCGTCGCAGGCGCATTGGCGCTCGGCGCTCGGTCGTCTTGATGCGATGCAATCGGGCAACGTCACCGGTCTCGCCACGGGGTTGACCACTTTGGCTGAAATTATTCCGAGCCGCTCGCTCGTCATCATTGTCAGCGATTTTTATGAAAACAACGACGCCCTGAATGCCGCCCTGCGCCGCCTTCGTTTCGATCACCAGGATATCATGGCCCTGCAGATTCTCGATCCGGTGGAAATTGAATTGGGCGAAGACTGGAACGGAACCTTTCTCGACGCCGAAACCGGGCAGAAATTGATTCTCGACGCGGCTGCGGTGCGCCCGGGTTATCGGAAACGGATCGAAGCTTTTCTCGAACAGACCGCGACCTCTTTCCTCGATCATGGCGGCGATCACACATTGCTGCGCACCGACGCCAGCCCTATGGCGGCGCTGGGAAATTATCTTGCCCGCCGCGACCGGCTTCTCTGAACCATGAGCTTCCTTCTTCCTCTTTTTCTCTCCGGGACGGTGCTGCTCGGCGTGCCGGTCCTGCTCCATTTTCTGCGCAGCAAGCCGCAGGTCTCGATCATCTTTCCCACCCTGCGATTTCTGGGGCCAACCGCCGTTCGCGAAACCAACATGCATCGCCTGCGCCGTTGGATCACGCTGCTCTTGCGTTGCCTCATTATCTTGCTGGTTTGCGCCGCCTTCTCGCGCCCCTTCTGGTCATCCAGCCGTCTCGGCAAAGGACGCGCGTGCATCGTCGCCGTCGATAACTCCTTCAGCATGCAGACCGCCGGTCGCTGGCAGGCGCTACGCGATTGGGCTGGCAGCAACCTGACCGATCTTGGCCCGGGCGATCAGGCCGGAATTCTCCTGATGAATCCGACTCCGCGCTGGCTCGTACCGCTTTCCGACAATATCGACCAGGTCCGCTCGACACTCTCCAGTCTTGATCCCGGTTACGAAACCACGCGCTACGATGCCGCCCTCCGCCTGGCCGGCGATACGCTGGCCCATTCCGGCGCACGGGAAATGAGCATCGTTTGGATGGGCGACGAACAGGGCCTCGGTTGGCGTGGCGTGAATTTTTCCAATCCGCTGCCAAGCGGTGTGAATCTCAAGCTTCCTCCGGTTCAGTCCCTACCGAAGCGTCAGGCGGGCATCGTCAAGACCCGATGGGATATCGCCGGAGAATCCCCGGCCCTCCGCGTGGAGATCGCCCAGTTTCTTCCCGAACATGATACGCGTGTTCTCACTATCAGCATGAACGGCAAGATCGTGGCCACACAAAACGTCTTATTGGATGCCGGGCAACCCAACAGCATCCTGGTGCCGTTGACGGGAATCACCGCCGATCAGGACCAGGGCTTCAAGGTTCAACTCGACCCGGACGATCTTCCTGCCGACGACACTTTTTATGCGCTCCATTCGTCCGAGGCGCGCACGCATGTCCTGGTCACGCCGCTGGAAGGCGGCCCGGATAGCTTCGATTTTCTACGCCATGCCATCGACTCCACGAAAGAAGTTCTGGCCGCGCCGCTCGAAGCGGAAGACATTCCTGATGCGGAATGGCCCACGCAAGCCGTGGTGATTGTGCGTGGCAACAAACCATTTCAGTCGCCATTGGTGGATCGTCTCGATCACTTTCTCAAGGCAGGCGGCGCGGCCTGGATTCTTCTCAATGGAAGTCCCGATCAGGAAGCCTGGATGAAACAACAGCATCTCGATTTGAAACCGGAAACGCCGGAGTCCGACGACAGCCCCTTGCATCTGCGAAACTGGGATGCGGATCATCCGCTCATCACGCCGCTCGCGGAAAGCGGGCTCATGACTTTGCTCGGCATTAACTTTTATCAGGGAGTTTCCATCACGGGCATCAATGCCACGCCGCTGGCGACGTGGGACGATGGCACCGCTGCCGTCGCCGAGGTGAGCGCCGATGGCGAACACTTCCTCGTCAGTGGATTCGACTTCGATCGCGAAACCACCGACTGGCCGCTCAAGGCTTCCTTCGTTCCGTTTACCCATTCTGCCGCTCTCTGGCTGGCCCAACAGCAACCGATCGCCACCGATTGGCGCGTCGGCGATTCCATTCCCTTGAAGGGAGAGGGAACTTGGGAAAGTGTCGATGCACCGCGCGCGCAACCAACCATTAAAGTCACCGGATCGATTCGCCCGGAAGTGCCCGGTCTCTACCGATACAATGACGCCGCGCAGCCCGATGCTCCAGGTCGACTTTACGCGGTGAATCTCAAGTCCGAGGAATCGGACCCAACCATCTGGGACACACCGAACGATTTTCTCGCCCTATCCGGCCAAGTCTCCCGTGTCTCGGAGCCGCGCGTCGCCACGATCAATCTTTCCCGCGAAGACGCCGAGGACCAGCAGCGCGTCTGGTGGTGGTTGCTCGCTCTCGCCCTTATCTTTCTGCTGGCCGAACTCCGTCTTGCCAACCGAACCTCCACCTGACCAACCCCATGCCCACGATACTCGAAAAGCCTTCGTCCTCACCGGCTCTCCTACCCGCGCAGGTCCTTCAGTCACGTCATTGCTGGGAACGCTGGCGCGGAGTTCTCGTTGCGCTTCTCCTTGGACTCGGTGCGACGCTGACTGCATTGCTCATTTTGCATTCGTCCTCACACCTCCGAGTGCTCGCAGCCGTTTGGATAGGCGGATTTTTCCTCACGGTGATTGCTGCGCTTACCGCATGGATTTTCGCGCCCAAATCGTTAACGGATACCGCCCAGGGAATCGACCGGAATCTCGCCGCCAAAAATCGCCTGGAAGCCGTGGCCGCATTGCATGGCTCAGCCTCGCCACTGGCTCAAGCCCAGCGTGAAGAAACCGCCGACTATCTCAGGCAGGAGCCGCGCG
>Ga0207004_1144_pt1 | contig 11989 bp, 10 predicted proteins | sample Alteio_BWMinCont_86_FD_153468 | JGI IMG/M metagenome (GOLD analysis project Ga0207004, IMG submission 153468) | Enriched cells from forest soil in Barre Woods Harvard Forest LTER site, Petersham, Massachusetts, United States -... | ecosystem: Environmental > Terrestrial > Soil > Temperate forest >...
TGGGGCGTCGCCGTCACTTGGCACAGCTGTCACGCTGTTGTTGTCGGCACTCACATCTCCGGCACCGGCGCGGACTTTAAGTTCACCATTGCCCCAGGCGCCGGCTTGCAATGCTGCAACGCGGGCAATGATTTCTGCGTAATCGGTTTGGGTGGCGTCTAGGCCTGCGCCTTGTATGGTGACTGTGCCACCGCGGACTTGATAAGCCGTTAATGCGCCGTTGCTTACAACAGGTTTGCCGGTGGTGAGTGTTGCGCTGCCAGCATTGATAAAGCCACAGCCGTCACAAGTCAGACCATTCGGATTGGCTACTACTACTTTCGCCTTGCTGCCTGCTACTTCGATATAGCCATTCAATATGCTTGGATTGTTTGAATTCACTTCATTCAGAATGACTTGAGCTGTGCCTGAGGAAAGATTGGGATTGCCTTGCGTCCAGCCACCCAAATTTGTTGACGTCATTCCGCTTGAGTTGTTTAGCACCACTCCACGGTTATCCACATCGAATTGGCTGTAGACGTTGTGTGATACGCCAGAGGCGCTGGGGGTTTGGATATTCACCAGCGGGATGTTTTGCCCTATGGTGCTAACGGAAGGCTGAAGATTGGTTGCCGCTGTAGAATCAGGAACGATGTCCGCATTGGCCAGAGAGGAGTAGCTTAATAAACCCAATAAAACTGCAGCTGTGCTTTTAGTGCTGGCCTTTCCCTTGCCTTCTCCGCTTAGCCCTTCGGCCACAACCACCATCAGGCCAAGGGCTTTGCTCCACACCACTCCGCACAACCGCCTGTTCATACTGCTACTTCCATTACTTCCAGATACACGAAAAGGCAGGCATCTTACAAGGCATCAGATCTAATGGGAAGTCGTAGAAATACGGCAGCGCAAAATTCAACCAACTAACACATGCATCCGGTAGGCAGCTTTGGTACCCCCTGATCTATCAACCCTACATTCCGGCATACGAACAACAGCAGTAAATTATGTTTTACCAAATCTCAAAACTGAAAATACACAAACGTCCGACTGTCCCCACCCGTTTGATACACGATCAACACAATCATCGTTGTTAAACACACAGTGCGCACCCAAATAGGCGCCGTCACAAAATACCCAAAAAATGGACGCTTTCTGGTGCACAGGTGCCACAGCAGCAAGCATGCAATGATCACACACTCCATAAAGGCATGTTCCCCCAAAATAGAATCGTCTCGCCAGATCAGCGCACTTTGCGCCGCATGTGAAAATAATTTATGAAAATACGCCGTTGCATCTGCCCAAGTCTTGGCTCTGAAAAAAACCCACAAGCAAGTCACCACCACAAAAGTGAATCCCTGCAGCAACAGTTGCACCATCAAATTATTTTTCAACTTAAAATTGGCGAGCGGACGTCTTAAAGCATGCTCAAAGGACAACATGGCACCATGCCCTATTCCCCAAAGCACAAATAACCAAGAGGCGCCGTGCCACAAGCCCCCTAACATCATGGTGATCATCAAATTGCTGCACGTGCTTGCCACACCCTTTCGGTTTCCACCCAATGGAATGTATAAATAGTCACGCAACCATTGTGACAATGTCATGTGCCAACGTCGCCAAAAATCTGAAAATCCCCTTGCTGCATAGGGTGCATTGAAGTTTCTGGGCAATCTGTAACCAAAACAACTGGCAAGGCCGATTGCACACATTGAATAGCCTGAAAAATCAAAAAAGATTTGTCCTGAAAAAGCCAAAATACCCAACCAAGCTTCGCTGCTTTTTAAACTGCTGATATTATCAAAAGCCAAGTCTGCAACAGGGGCCAATAAACTGTCTGCCAGAACCACTTTCTGAAAAATCCCCATGATGAACATCGACATGCCTTTCATGATTCTGATAAAAGTAATGCGCCTGGGGTGATGCAGTTGCGGCAAAAATTGTCTCGCCCGCACAATGGGCCCTGCGACCAACTGCGGAAAGAATGCCACAAACAAAGCAAAGTCCAATAATTTGGCATCTGCTTTAATTTTTCTTCTGTACACATCAATCGAATAAGACAAAGTTTGAAAAGTGTAAAATGAAATCCCTGCAGGCAACACAATGTCATGCAAAGGCAAACTGGGCATAAACGTTGAAATCAAAAAATGGCTGTATTTGAAATAAGCCAATAATCCTAAGCTGACCATAACCGTACATGCCAGCAACAATTTTCGATAAAGAAGATTTTCTGTGCGTCCAATTTGTTTGGCTATTGTCCAATCCACACAGGTAGACAACATCAACAACAACACAAAAGGCGGGTTCCAGGCTGAATAGAAAACATAACTGGCCACAAGCAACCAAATTTTTTTCAGCTGCCATTTGCGAATCAAAAAATAGCCCAAAGCGGTACAGGCCAAAAACAATAAAAAAGTCAGCGAATTAAACAGCATTTTTATCCCTTGCTAGAGCATACGGCTGTTGCTTACCATAACAACACTTTTCATCTGGTGAGGTTCATTGTGAAGCACTGTTTTAGTTTGTTACTTGCTTTGTTTTTAGGCGGCTGCTCCTTGCTGCCACAGCCTTATAAGATAGACATTGATCAAGGCAATGTAATCGAGCCTGCCAAAGTCCGCCAAATCAAAGTGGGCATGAGCCGTGAAGACTTGATCTTTTTGATGGGTCACCCCGCAATATCAGATCACTTCCACCCCAATCGCTACGATTATATGCATGATCTGGTCAAAGGGAATGGTGAGCACACGCGTCAACATTTGATCATTTATTTCGAAGGCGATCACGTGTCGCGCATAGTGAAAGAAAAGGCCCCACTTTAACGGGCAGCACGCCGCCTTTGACGAAGCACGCGCAAGCGCCTTGCCTCTTTTGGCTCAATCTTCAAAGGTTGTAACAGTTCAATGCGATCGCCTGGCATCAAGATGTCGCCAGGCGACTTGCGTTGGCCCAAACACCCTAGGGTGATCTGCTCTGGCTGTGTGTTTGCAAAAAACTCACGAACTGAATTTTTTGCCAGCACAGACGCAATTGTCGTCCCCTTCTCTACCTCTACAACCAAGCGTTTGGTAGATTCGGGCGTCACCTCAATGATTTCAACAGAAAACCGTTCACCCATAAACTGCTTTTGCCCTTTCGCAGAATGCTTTGACCAAGCTGTTGGCCATCTGGTGCAGCATGGCCCCAAACGCCGCGTCTAAAATCTTGTGGTTCAATTCAAACTCTATGTGAAACTCAATTTGGGTGGCATGTTCAGCCAGGGCTTTGAAATGCCAATTGGCCCGAAAATGTGAAAAGGGGCCTTCTTTGAGTTTCATTTCAATTTTGTGCGGGGCATGATTTTGGTTTTCAGTGGTAAAGGTGTGCCGCACCATGCCTTTGCCCACGGTCAGGGTGGCCGTGACCACATTGCCATGTCGGCCTAAAACTTCAGCCCCTACACACCAAGGCACGAACTTGGGGTAGTCATTGATATCATCCACCAAACTGAATATTTTGCCGCAAGAATAAGGCACGATGGCTACCCGATTTACCGTTGTCATTAAATAGTTCACCCTTTTGCAAAAGCGTCTTATAATCCCTGCCATGAGCAATATTAAACCAAAAGCGCCAGCCGCAAAGCTTATCGCTGAAAACCGCAAAGCCACACACGACTACTTCATTGAAGAACGCTTCGAGGCCGGAATTGTACTCGAAGGCTGGGAAGTGAAGAGTTTACGTGCAGGACGGGCACAACTCAAAGAAAGTTATGTAGTGGTCCGAGACAATGAAATTTGGCTACTGGGCGCGCATTTTAGCCCCCTGGGCACCGCTTCCACCCATGTGAAGGCCGATCCGGTCCGCTCACGCAAATTGCTCTTACACCGCCGCCAGATAGACAGGCTGGTGGGTGCAACTGAGCGCAAAGGCTACACCCTGGTGCCATTGTCCTTATATTTTGACAAACACCACATTAAAATCAGCATAGGGCTCGCGAAAGGGAAGAAAGCAGCCGATAAACGGGACTCAGAAAAAGACAGAGACTGGAAACGGGAACAAGCACGTATTGTGCGTAACCGTCGATAACCCGCTGTTGAATATTAAGGAGATAGCATGATCCCTACCCGTGGTATGGCTGTAAACTCAGCCCGTTCGCCTTTTGCCCCCTTTCCATTTGCCCGCCGTGAAGTGGGCCCCAAAGACGTCCTGATTGAAATCGCCTATTGCGGCGTTTGCCATTCAGACGTGCACCAAGCACGCGACGAATGGGGTGGTTCAATTTTCCCTATGGTTCCAGGACATGAAATTGTCGGGAAGGTCACCAAAGTAGGCTCATCAGTATCCAAAGTGCATGTAGGGGATCCTGTGGGCGTGGGCTGCTTCGTTGATTCTTGCCGCGAATGTGCCTGCTGCAAAGAAGGGGAAGAGTCTTATTGTGTCAGCCCCACTCTCACCTACAACGGCCGCGAAAAAGATGGCAAGACGCCTACTTATGGTGGCTACTCTAATCAAATCGTGGTCGATGAGCATTTTGTTTTGAAAGTGGCCCCCCATTTGGATTTACCCAGAGTTGCACCACTCTTGTGTGCAGGCATCACCACCTACTCCCCATTGAAACATTGGAAAGTGGGCAAAGGGCACCAATTGGCCGTAATGGGCTTGGGTGGTTTAGGCCACATGGCCGTGAAAATTGGAGCAGCATTGGGCGCAGAAGTGACCGTGCTCAGCACCTCCCCATCAAAGAAAGAAGACGCGCACCGCTTGGGCGCACACAACTTCGAACTGACCAACAAACCCAACAGCAAAGACATCTTACAAGATCGCTTTGATTTTATTTTGAACACAGTTTCAGCCCCTTCCACGATGGATGAAGCCTTGGGCTTTTTGAAACACGATGGCACCATGATTTTATTGGGCGTGTCACCCAAACCTGCTGAAATCAAAGCACAATCTTTGATCTTGAAACGCAAAACTTTGGCTGGTTCACTGGTGGGTGGTATTCGACAGACACAAGAGATGTTAGACTTCTGTGCAGAACATCAAATTGTGGCTGACATCGAAATGATCACCGCGAAGGATATCGATAAAGCCTATGAACGGATGCTAAAAAGCGATGTGAAATACCGATTCGTGATTGACAGCAAAACGATTTGATTTAGTTACCAAGGAAGGTATTCAATGATTCAAAGCGCGCCATATGTCCCGGCCTCTGCACAATACCCTGAGCTGACACCAAAGGTGATCATCTTAGGGTTTATTCTGGCGGCACTGTTGGCGGCTTCTAACACTTACCTTGGTTTAAAAATTGGGCGCACCGTCTCAGGATCGATTCCTGCGGCGGTATTGTCCATTGCCATTTTACGCAAATTCAAAAACCGCAACATTTTAGAACACAACATGATCCAAACAGCCGCCTCTGCAGGGGAATGTTTGGCTGCAGGCATTGTGTTTACGATTCCAGCATTGTTAATGTTGGGTGTATGGCAAGATTTTCGTTACTTCGACACCTTGTGTATCGGCATCGTGGGCGGCGGATTGGGCGTGTTGTTTTCTGTGCCCTTGCGCAAAGTCATGATTGTGGAACAACACTTGCCTTACCCTGAAGGCATTGCCGTGGCTGAAGTTTTGAAAGCATCAGAAAAGCAGGAAGATCACCCCGAAGAAGTGGGTTACTTGGTAAAGGGTGGGTTTTTGGCTTCATTGTTTGTACTGTGCCAATCTGGTTTTAAAATTCTGGGCGAAAGCTTGGGGTTTTGGACAAACAAATTGGGCTTTGTCACAGGCTTCGGATTTGGCTTTTCACCCGTATTGCTCTCGGCGGGTTACATCGTGGGGATCAGCGTTGTCACCACGATTTTATTGGGCAACCTTTTAATTTGGCAAATAGGGATCCCCTTTTTAAGCTGGCTTGATCCTGTTTATCTGCAAATGGATCCTGGCGTGGCCGCGAACATGCTTTATAAAGAAGAATTGCGTTATGTGAGTATTGGCGTGATTGCCTTTGGCGGCCTGTGGGGCCTTATCACACTGTTTCGCCAAATATGGCAAGCCATTCGCACTTCCTATTACGCTTTAATTGAAACCAGCTCAGAAAAATTGTTGCGTACAGAGCAAGATATTCCCATCACTTGGGTCTTGTTATTGATAGTGGTTTTGATATTGCCTTTGTTTTTTATTTTTTATAACCATTTTGACTCTTTGAATCTGCCTGTCACCCCAAGTTTGATGGTATTGAATGTGGTGTTATGTACCGGTTTGGCTGTGATATTGGGCTTTGTGGCGAGCGCCATTGCTTCTTATCTTGTGGGTTTGATCGGAACGACTTCTTTGCCGATTTCAGGCTTGAGCATTGCCGCCATCAGTTTGATTTCAGTGTTGCTGATGGGTACATTCGGTTTGCAAATGAGTTTTGCCAATCCAGAATATGCCCCCCAAGCTGCCAGCTGCGCCATTATTTTCGCTGCGATCATTTGCTTGTGTGCCTCATTGGGTGGCGACAACATGCAGGACTTGCGCGCAGGTTACAGTCTTGGCGCCACACCTTGGAAACAGCAGTGTATTTTGTTCTTAGGCGTATTGGCCGGTTCCCTCGTGATAGTGCCCGTGCTACACCTTTTGCTTCAAGCCTATGGCATTGGCGATGTGTTGCCACGCGCAGGCATGGATCCTGAAAAAGTATTGGTGGCCCCACAAGCCTCAATGATGCGCTTGGTGGCTGAAGGCTTTTTCCTTGGCAAAATCAAAATGCATTATTTTGGAATGGGCGTGTTGATTGCCATCGTGATTGCGGCAGCAGATTGGTTCCTTGAAAAAAACAAAAAAGGTTTCCGAATTCCTGTATTGGCATTCGGCTTGGGCATGTACTTGCCCATGTATTTGGTGATGCCACTCTTTGTGGGCGGGGTCTTGTCTTATCTTCTAAAGCGCAGAGGCATGAGCGAAGCCCAAGAACGCCGCGGCATTTTGGTGGTCGCAGGGTTGATAGCCGGCGAAGCCTTAACCGGCATTGTATTGGCGATCCCCTTCTCATTATCGGGTGCAGGCGAAATGGTGATGGCTTTACCCTTAGGCCTTTCAGGCGCGACCTTAAACAGCTTGGGCCTCATCGCCTTTTTGGGTTTAATCTATTTGATTTACACGGCTGCGGGAAAGAAAGACTAAGGCTTCATCCGCCGCAGCGCTTTCCCCTGCTTTACAAATTGCGGCTCAGAATGTTGTGCTTTAATGCCATCAGTAGGCAAACCCGAGGCACGCTTACACACGATCATTTGTAATTCCATAGGAAGCCTTTGCGAAATCAACATAAAGCGCCGCGATTTTAACAGTGCATCTATTTCATCATCAAATGAACTGGCTTCCTGACAGGCTTGTTCTGATTTCACAGTAAGAAAACCATCGGCGGTATACACCACGCGCGCAAATCGAGAAGCCGCATCCATTTCAGCGCGTTCTCTTATCAACTTTTGTCCCGAAGTGATGTAATCAGCATAATAGGCAACTTTTACTGGCATCCCTTTCATATCAAAGATCCCTGGCCCTTCAGAGTAAATAATACTCTGCGCACCAAAGTAATCTGAAAATTTTATATTCAAGGGTTTGGGCAAGCGCTCATATTCTTGCAATATGCCAAACAGCATTTTTGCATAAATAAATGCGGCAACTTTCGGTGTTGAAAACTCAGATAAAGGTGTGATTTTCAAGCGCAATGCATTGTTCTCTTTATGTGGCAGACTTTTTTCAAAAAGTGCCATCATTTGCAAAGCACAATTGCTCGAATCCGCTTGTAATGCATGCAGAAACCGAAATACATACAGCGTCTCTACACAGTCAGCGATACTACTGCTCCAATTCGCCGCAGGATCATACTGATGAACCATACTCATAAATGGGGTTTTACCCTCATTGTCTTCTGCATCAAGATCGGCATTTAATGATATGAGCGCCAGAACAAGTTCAGGATCGCTATTTATAAACGCACAATGCAACGGGGTTTGTCCCATACGATTTTTATGATCAATATCAACACCGCTGACAAATAGCATTCTTATGATTTTAATTCGCGACTCAGAATCTAGGTTTTTGTTTCCCACCACCAGATGCAACACCCCATTTCCACCCTCATCTGTCAGATTTAAATCCTCGCCGCAATCGATCGCATTGGTGATTTCGACATATCCCTTTTCTTTACAAATTTTGACCCAGTCCAACGGAATTGTGCCAACACGCGATTCTGAATTTAAACCCGCAGATCTGGCGGCCAACTTTTTGGAGTTTATAATATGTTTCATTGTATTTACACCCAAAAGCCATTTGAAATGTCAGCGCCAAACTGTGAGGGATTTCAGTAAACCATGCAAGCATTTGATTTAGCCAATTAAATATGCGACGAAAAAAGCAACTAAACTTACTTAGCACCAAGCGGGGGATTGCCCTGTCGCTCGGCTCAAAACACTGAAAACAACACCAGGCTACACGCGCTAAGGATTGGCAAATGTGGATCGTTAGGATTGCACTGTCGCGACCCTATACTTTTATAGTCATGGCCATCCTATTGCTAATTTTGGGGCCACTGGCCATTTTGCGTACCCCAACAGACATCTTTCCCTCAATTGATATCCCTGTTGTAAGCGTGATTTGGAATTACACAGGCTTGCCACCCGATGAAATGGCCAATCGCATCACCGCCAATTTTGAACGCGCCACAACCATCACTGTGAATGATATTGAGCATATTGAATCTGAATCACTCATCGGTGTCAGTGTGGTAAAAGTGTTTTTTCAACCTTCAGTGAACATCGATGTCGCTTTAAGCCAAGTCACCGCCATTGCACAAACACTTCTTCGTGCAATGCCACCCGGCACCACTCCGCCATTGATTTTGAGCTACAACGCATCAACCGTACCGATTTTACAATTTATTTTGTCCAGCGCCAAAATGGCAGAGCAAGAAATATTTGATTTTGCGAACAATTTTATTCGCACACAGCTTGCCACCGTACAAGGGGCCTCTCTTCCCTTCCCTTACGGCGGCAGACAACGACAAATTCAAGTCGATTTGAATCCCAAAGCCATGCAAACGTATGGTGTTTCGCCAGTGGATGTCAGCAATGCCATAGGCAATCAAAATTTGATTTTACCAGCAGGGACACAAAAAATTGGCCCCTATGAATACTTTGTGAAATTAAATGGCAGCCCAGAAAAAGCAGATGCCCTAAACGATTTGCCAATCAACACCTCAAATGGATCCGTTTTGTATATTCGAGATGTGGCCCACGTTCGTGATGGCTTCGCGCCACAAACCAATATTGTGCGCGAAAGTGGCGCGCGTTCCATATTGATGTCCATTCAAAAAACAGGCAACGCTTCTACCTTGGATATTGTGGACAGAATCAAATCCGTGGTCGCAGGAATCAAAGACAATATTCCGCCAGATTTAAAATTGGGCCTTTTCGGCGATCAATCCATCTTCGTACGTGCCGCCATTAGCGGTGTGGCCCGAGAAGCCATACTGGCAGCTTGTTTGACAGGTTTGATGATCTTACTGTTTTTGGGTAGTTGGCACAGCACTTTGATCATTGTGATCTCTATTCCACTTTCCATATTGGCGTCGTTGATTGTGCTGTCCGAATTGGGGCAAACGATCAACATCATGACCTTAGGCGGACTGGCCCTTGCTGTGGGAATATTGGTAGACGATGCCACGGTGGCCATTGAAAATATAAACTGGCATTTGGAAAAAGGAAAAGAGGTAAAACAAGCAATTCTGGACGGCGCAGATCAAATTGCCATTCCAGCGTTGGTTTCAACATTGTGTATTTGTATTGTGTTTATACCCATGTTCTATTTGCAAGGTGTGGCCCACTACTTGTTTATCCCACTTGCGGAAGCGGTAATTTTCGCAATGCTTTTTTCATATTTCCTATCAAGAACCTTGGTGCCAACCCTGGCCATGTATTGGCTAAAACCGCATGCCCACACACATTCAGAAGATAACGAAAAGAAAAAAAACAAAAACCCATTTACAAGATGGCAAAGAAAATTCGAAGCCTCATTCGAACAAATGCGTGAAAAATACCATGCCTTACTAAAGCATGCGCTTGAAAGCCGCAAGATCTTCATCACCATATTCATATCGTTTATGTTAGGTTCCATCGTCATTTTGGCCCCATGGTTGGGCTCTGATTTTTTCCCAAGCGTGGACGCAGGGCAAATTAAATTACATTTTCGCGCACCGATTGGCACACGTGTGGAAGAAACTGCAAAAATCGCAGATGAAGTAGACCAAATTATCAGGCAAGTGATCCCTAACGATGAAATTGACAACATCGTCGACAACGTGGGCTTACCGAACAGCGGCATTAACTTATCATACAGCAACTCAGGCCCCATTGGCCCTGAAGACGCTGACGTGCTGATTTCATTAAAATCCAGTCACCATGCAGTTGATGGGTACATGAAAAAAATACGCATTGCGCTTAAAGAAAAGCTGCCCAACATTAACTTCTTCTATTTGCCTGCAGACATCGTGAGCCAAATATTAAACTTTGGCTTGCCTGCACCTATCAATGTGCAAATTGTGGGGCCAAAGCAAACAGAAAATTTACAATATGCTGAAAGCTTATTGCGTCATATTAAACAAATTCCTGGGATCACAGATGCCCGTATTCGGCAGTCACTCAATTATCCTACGATCAAAGTGAATGTGAACCGCAGTTTGGCTCAGGAACTTGGGTATACGCAGTTAGACGTTGCATCCAACATGTTGATTTCACTTTCTGGCAGTTTTCAAACCGCACCTTCATTTTGGTTGAGCCCTGAAGGGGTTTCGTATTCAATTGTTACGCAAACACCACAATATAGCATGACCTCAATTGAGTCTTTACGGAACATTCCCCTTACTCATCCCAAGCAACCTTCGCAGATTTTGGGGGCATTGGCCACAATTGAACCAACCGCTTCACCTGCTGTGGTATCTCATTATAACGTGCAACCTGTGATCGATATTTTTGCTGGCATTCAAGGTCGAGATTTGGGCAGTGTGGCTCAGAAGATCAATAAAGTGATTGCAAAAACCAAAGGCGAAGTGCCTAAAGGCAGTAAAGTGGTCACACGTGGGCAAATGGAAACACAAAGACAATCTTTCAACGGCTTATACGCAGGCATCATTTTTGCGGTTCTGTTTGTGTATTTCTTAATTGTGGTCAATTTTCAGTCTTGGATCGATCCTTTTATCATTATCACTGCACTGCCTGCAGCCATAGCCGGAATCATTTGGATGCTGTTTGTAACAGGCACCACCATAAGTGTGCCGGCGTTAATCGGTGCCATCATGTGTATGGGTGTGGCGACCGCAAACAGTATTCTGATCGTGAGCTTTGCTTTAAATGCCATGCACAACGAAGGAAAAGAGCCCTTGGACGCAGCCTTAGAAGCAGGCTATACCCGCTTACGTCCGGTGTTGATGACTGCCCTTGCCATGATCATCGGGATGACGCCCATGGCCTTTGGATTTGGTGAAGGTGGCGAACAAAATGCACCATTGGGCCGCGCCGTGATTGGTGGGCTTTTATTTGCAACAGTGGCAACCTTATTCTTTGTGCCATCAGTTTTCACTTTAATACACGAACGAAGAAGAAAAAAAGCCAAAATGGCGTGAGGGTTTAGCAAAATGCTTAATATGAAGATGCAACATATATTACAAGGTTATCTCAAAACCAAAATTGCAATCTCTATTGCCGTATTGGTTGCGGTCATTGGCATTGTGGCACGCATCATATTTGCCATTACTTTAAAGGCTGACACACAGGAGTTGGCTTTGATAAAAGCTGCAACTGTGAAAGCCACAGCCGTTCCCGCCATTGAAAAAGTGGTTTTACCCGGAACAGTACAAGCGTGGCACGAGGCCACATTGTTTGCGCGCACCAATGGTTATGTCAAAAAATGGAATAAAGACATTGGCGCAAAGGTCAAATCCGGAGAATTACTGGCTTTGATTGAAACCCCAGAAATTGATTCGCAGTTACGGCAAGCAGAA
>Ga0207004_1182_pt1 | contig 11727 bp, 8 predicted proteins | sample Alteio_BWMinCont_86_FD_153468 | JGI IMG/M metagenome (GOLD analysis project Ga0207004, IMG submission 153468) | Enriched cells from forest soil in Barre Woods Harvard Forest LTER site, Petersham, Massachusetts, United States -... | ecosystem: Environmental > Terrestrial > Soil > Temperate forest >...
TGCGGCAGCGAGATAAGGTCCGAAAGGGATAGGATAACTTTTATAATTTTTTTTAATTATCATATTGATGAGAGCAACTATAATGCCGCTTAAAGATGATAATAAAATAATAACTGGTAATAAATGCCAACCTAAAAAACCACCAATTGCCGCTAAGAATTTAAAGTCGCCTTGTCCCATTCCTTCTTTTCCTGTTACCAGCTTAAATAGGCCTTGAATGAGGGCAAAAATTGAATATCCAGCCATGCCTCCAATGATGGCATCTTGCATGCTACAAAATAAGTTAAAAATACTGGAGAATAAACCTATCCATAGTAATAGAAATGTCAGTTGATCAGGCAGGATGTGATGTTTGAGGTCTATGAAGGTGAGGGCAATGATGATCCAGGTAAAACACAAAGCTGCTAAAGTTTGAAAGCTTACGCCAAAATGCATAGCAATAGAGACAGACATAATACAGGTTATTAATTCTATTAACGGATAAGTAATGGCAATGGTCGCACGGCAATAAGCACATTGTCCTGATAAAAATAAATAACTGAGTATAGGAATATTATGCCAGGGTCGGATACCATGCTGACACTGTGGGCAATGAGAAAAAGGGTAAGAGAGTGATAGTTTGTTTTTTACTTCTAGGGGTAAGCCTAAATATAATCGACATTCTGTATCCCACTCAGATTCTAGTATTTTAGGTAATCGATAAATGACAACATTGAGAAAGCTGCCAATGAACAAAGAAAAAATCGTGACCACTACGAGATAAATATTGGGATTATTTATAAAAAATAATAGAATATCTGTCATAGTAGGCTACCCAATTTAAAAATAGGAAGATACATGCCAATGATTAATCCACCGATTAAAACACCAAGTATGATCATAATCAAGGGTTCTAATAGTTTTCCGGCATATTGAAGGAAGGCTTGAATATCCTTTTCTAAAAAATCAGCAGTTTTATGCAACATTATTTCTAACATACCCGTTTCTTCACCAATTTGGATCATTTGAATCATGAGAACTGGAAAGTAATTCAGTGATTTCATGCATTCATTGAGTGAGCAACCAGCTGTAATCTTTGCTTTAATTTCATTTATCTTTAGAATAAATTCTCGTTCGCTTGATATATTCATAGCAAGTTCTAAGGCTTTCACGATGGGAATACCCGATGCAAACATAATAGCAAGGTTACTTGCAAATCTTGCTAAGATAATTTTTTTTAATAAAGATTTAAAAAAAGGTAAAGAAAATAAAAAATGAAATAGATAAAATTTAACTTTATCTCGATAATAAAGAATGATTGAAAGTGTGATAAAGTTAAATGTTAAAAAGTAGCGCCCTTTTTCTTGTAGAAAATGTGATAGATGAAAAATTGCTAAGGTTAAAGCAGGCAAGCTTTGTTCCGATCCCATAAATAAATCAGCAAATTTTGGAATAACAAATAATAATAAGCACATCGTCACAGAGAGTGCGGTCAAGATGATGAGACTCGGATAAAATAAGGCTTGTTTAAATTGCTGACGTAAAAAATTATTTTTTTCTTGATAATAGCTAGCTTTGTTTAATAACTCCTCTAATTTTCCTGTTTGTTCTCCAATTTTAATTAGGTGACAAATAATATTATCAAAGTGATGTGAGTGCATAGATAAGGACTCAAACAGAGATTTTCCTGACAACATTTCTTTTTTAATATAATAAATTAACAAGCGAAATTGATATTTTTCTTGGGCGTTTTCAAGCAGATTTAGGCAATGAATGAGCGGAATACCAGCTGCAATTAAAGTAGCTAATTGTTTTAAAAATAATTCAATATCTAGAGCGTGAATACTTGTGCGTAGTTCTTTGAATGTTTGAAAGCATTCTAGCAATTTATTTTTTTTAACCACTGCTTGTGTCTGACTGAGAAATGTTTCCGTTTCCGATGACCCTGAGGAGTTCTGCATAATCTGTTATTCCTAGTTTTATTTTTTCTAGTCCTGCTTCTCTTAAGGATAAGAAGCCTTGGCTTTTTAAGCCTGTTTCAATAATATGAATAGGATGGTTTTCTGAAAGTTGTTGAGCTAATAATGGATTCATAGAAATGCATTCAAAGATACCTACTCTTCCTGTATAACCCTGATAGCAATGTGGGCATTTTGAGGAATTAAAAGTAGGGTTTTTTATACATTTTTTACATGAAATACGTACTAAACGTTGAGCGATAACAAGAGAAAGTGAGCGTGCTAATGAGCTTATACTGATGCCTAGAGATTGTAAACGAAAGATTGCTTCTAGCGCATTATTGGTATGTAAAGTAGACAAAACTAAATGACCGGTTTCAGCTGCATGCATAGCCATTTTTGCCGTTTCTGTATCTCGGATTTCCCCTATCATAATGATGTCTGGATCTTGTCTTAATATCGTTCTCAAAATAGAAGAAAATTGAATACCAATGCGTGAATTGACATTAATTTGATTAAGTCCAGAACAAGCAATTTCTACAGGATCTTCTATCGTGATAATATTTTTATCGACTTTATTTAAAAAATGTAAGGCTGCATATAAAGTTAAGGTTTTGCCACTTCCTGTTGGGCCGGTAATTAAAATGAGACCTTGTGGTTTTGATAAAGCTTCTATGAATAAATTATATTGGTCTTTAATAAATCCTAAGTCATTAATATTTTGATAAGGAGTAAGCGTTGGTAATCGTAAAGCAATTTTTTCCCCAAATAAAATAGGACAGGTGTTAATACGAATTTCTACGTTAGCTTGTTGCGTATATTTAATGTGACCATCTTGAGGTAAACGCTTTTCAGCAATATTGAGATTAGCCATTATTTTTAACCGAGTGGTTATTCGGTAAGCAAGATGAGAAGGCAAGGTGGTGGCTTCATATAGTAAACCATCATGACGAAAACGAATGCGGACATCACTTGCTTGCGGCTCTATATGGATATCTGAGACTTTTTTGTTAATGGCTTCTTGAATTAAACGATCAACTAATTGAATGACAGGTTCATCATCATTTTGTTCTTCTTGGGTGGCAATTTCAGTTTCTTGTTGACTTAATTGAGATAATGTAGCTTGTATTTGTAAAGATAATTGATTGGGTATGCAGTATTTTTGTATTAGTTCATCTAATAAATCTTCAGCCACTAAAATTAATCTTACTGGTAATCCTACGTGAAAACCAACAGCGGATAAGCGCTCATCAATAGGATTGGCCACGCCAATTTCAATAAAGTGAGATTGTTTTTTGAAAGGAAGAAAATGATAACGATGCATCATTTCTAAGGTGAGAGAAGTATCTCTTAAAAAACAAGTATTGTAATAATGTAAATCGAATACAGGTAAATTAAAATATTTAATACAGCAAGATAAAATATTGCTACTGGTTATAAGCTTTTTTCGAACTAAATAAGTAGTAAGGACCAATCCTGCTCTCTCAGCTTGGTATACAGCCTCTCCCATGCTACTTTTGTCAAGATAGCCCTCTTGGTATAATAAATTAGCAAGTCCTGAGAGTTCTAAAAAAGATTTTTTTGTTGCTAACATTATGCTGCTTCGCATAAATTGTTTTTTATGCAACTTCCACTAATTGCCCAATGACTACCATCTGCATTAGGTTTTAAAATGTAAGTAGCATTTTCTACTAAAGCTGTTCCAGTAGCAGTAATCGTGGCATTTTCTATTTTTAAGCTAGCTAAATTTTTGCTAGCGGGAGGTAAAGTTGGTAAGTATTTTGCGCCACTATTTAATTCAGCAAACGAAACGCCTTGCTGAATAGCAAGTGAAACAGCAGTTTTAAATAATTGGGTTGCAGAGATGACTTCGGCAAAACGTGCTCTTTGCGTGTACCGTTGATAAGAGGGAATAGCGATCATACTTAAAATACCAATGATGGCCACTACTATCATGAGTTCAATTAATGAAAAGCCAGTGGGGAGGCGAGCAATGCGCATAAAATTTCCTTGTATTAGTTAAATAATATAAGCTTTGTTTTATATAAAAGATTTTTGAAAAGTAACAACTCAGCCCCTATCCGGAAACGTTTATCTGCGTATCATTTTGAACGAAAATTTTCTCAAAAATGCGCAACCATTTCTATATACGCTGCGCTTTTTTCGTCAATTTTCGTCCAAGCTGATCTCGCATCTGAACGTTTTTGTTTCATCCAGGACCAATGCCCTGATCTGTTACTTTGAAAGAATATGATTTGCAAAAAGAAGAAAAAAAATTGAATGAAATAAGAAGTTCTTTAGAATATACTTTTTTATTTTAAGATACAAGTTTTAATTTTCAATTTTTTCAATTGAAAACAAATAAGCTTATCATTTATTCCATTCCCATATTTAATAGTATTTAAAGATATAAAAGGCTTGAAAGAATCAATGAAAAGATCAGACTATATATAAGTAAGCTAACAGATAAGAATTCTTTAAATGAAATGCCTTAAAATATTAATACGAAGGAAGTAATGAGAAGGAAGGATGTTTTGTATAGATTATATATTTATCTTTTATTTATTTTCAATCTGACGAGTTGTGTTTATTATGGTGATATTCATGGCAAATCTAAACTTATTTCAATCAATGAACTGAACACCCGGCATATTTATCTGAAAGAAAGTAAAACATCCGCCAATTGGTGGGACAAATTCCAAGACCCTAAACTTAATCAACTTATTATCAGTGCGCTTGTAGACTCACCGAGCACGCAAATTGCTGAAGTGAGAGTCAGACGTGCACAAGCAATTATCGAAGGTGCAGCTGCACCACTTTGGCCAGCAATTGATTTTAATGGTTATATACAAAGACAAAGATTCAGTGAATTTGGATTAGTACCTCCTCCATTTAATGGTCGCATATTTAATATAAGCGATCTTGGATTAAATCTAACATATGATTTTGATTTTTGGGGTAAAAATAGAGAATTACTTGCTTCTCGTATTAGTGAAAAATGTGCCGCAAAAGCTGATCTTGCACAAGCACGTCTCATTATTTCCGCTGCTGTTGCTAATACTTATTTTCAACTCTTAAGTAATCAGGCAGCTATAAAATTAGCTGAAAAAAATGCGAAATTATCTCAGGAAATAGCCAATATAGTTGTTAGTCGGTCACGCCGGGGTATTGAATCTGATGTGCCTGTTAAAACTGCACTGGCAAATGGCCAATTGGCGAATTTAGCAATAGAACGCTATAAAAAAGCTGAGAAATTATCAAAAAATCAATTAGCCATATTACTGGGTAAAAATCCATTTACTACAACAATAATCACTCATGCCTTTACCTATCAAAAATACATGGTCAGTTTGCCTGATAATCTTACTCTCAACATATTGGCTGGTCGTCCTGATATTTTTGCAACTAAATTACGAGTTGAAGCAGCAGCACACGCAATTAACATTGCAAAAACAAAATTTTATCCAAATATTAGTTTAATGGCTTTATTTAGTTACCAAAGTGTTCAGCTTAATCAGCTTTTTGATGTTGGGAGTCAAAATAATGCTATTACAGGTGCCATCGATTTACCTATTTTTGATGCGGGGTTACGTCGCGCTAATCTTGGTGTGAAATATGCTGAATACGATCTGGCAGTTAATAATTATAATCAAACTTTACTTACAGCATTACGCGAAGTGGCAGATTACCAAGCTATTTTACACTCTCTTAGTGCAGAACTGCTATCACAAGAAAAAGCATTGAAAGCGACTTCATATAATTACAAATTATTTCTATCACGTTATAATCACGGTATTATAGATTATGTTCAAGTTCTGGAAATTAAACAGTTATTACTTCAATATCGTCTTAAACAAATTGAATTACAGACTCAACATCTCCAATCTGTTGTTGGTATATTGAAATCATTGGGTGGCAATATAATGTCTAAGAACCTTGTTAATGGCTCTTAGCAAAGGATAGCTATGACTGAAATATCGGACTCTGAAGATAACTTAAAACCAAGGGATACAGGTTATGCTACTCCTGTTACATTAAAAAAACGCAAAATGGCCACAATTGTACTGGCCAGCTTTTTTATAATAATAGGCTTGATTTGGCTGATTTATTATTTAATTTGGGGCCAATTCGAAGTTTCTACTGATAATGCCTATGTTAGCGGTAATTTAGTTCAAGTAATGTCACAAATACCCGGTACAGTGATACAAATTAATGTAGATGACACGTATTTTGTTAATCAGGGGGAAGAGATTATTAAAATCGATCCTTCTGATTTAAAAATAGCTTTTCAGCGATCATCGGCCTATTTAGCCCAAACAGTACGCCAAGTAAGGCAATCATTTGAATTTGCACAACAAGCCCAAGCTTCTGTTTTATTACGTCATGCTGATTTAATCAAAGCTCAACTTGATCTGAAACGTCGCACTGGATTAATCGGGGAAAAAGCCATTTCCCGCGAAGAATTACAACATTATCAGACGGCTCTTGATACGGCTCAGGCACAATATAATTATACTTTGCATAATCTGCATGCAGCACTAGCTTTAGTTATGAATTCACATCTTTATACTCATCCACAAGTTGAACGAGCAAAAGCAAATTTTAGAACTGCTTATTTAAATTTGAGGCGCACAAGTATTATCGCTCCCGTCACAGGATATGTCGCTAAACGCAATATTCAAGTGGGCCAACAGGTTGCTGTCAATACGCCACTGCTTGCAATCGTTCCGCTCAATAATGTTTGGGTCGATGCGAATTATAAGGAATCACAATTGAAATATATCAGGATTGGACAACCGGTGACACTGATTGCCGATGCTTATTCCGATATTACCTATCATGGGAAAATCGCAGGCTTAAACGCTGGAACGGGAGCTGCGTTTTCATTATTGCCACCACAAAATGCAACTGGCAATTGGATTAAGATCGTTCAACGATTACCCGTACGCATTAGTCTTAAACCACTTGAACTTAAGCGCCATCCTTTGCAAATTGGCCTATCTATGCGAGTCACGACCAATGTACATGATATTACCACCAACAAATTAGCAATGGTTGCTTCTATTAAACCCGTTTACTCAACGGATGTTTATGCAAAACAACTTAGAGATGCAGAAAAACACATAGATAAAATTCTGACAGAAAACTCACCTAATCTTTTTATATCAACTTCTTCACTATCAAAATTTTCCAAATACTAAGGCTCAGATCAAGGAAAATTAATTGACGAGAAAAGCTATGGATGTGTTGCCACCACTTAAAGGAAGTCGACTTGCATTATTGACGTTGTCTTTATCGCTTGGGATTTTCATGAATGTATTAGATGTCTCTATCGCCAACGTGGCAATCCCAACCATAGCAGGCGATTTGGCAGTCAGTCCAGATAATGGTACCTGGGTGATCACTTCATTCGCTGTTAGCCAGGCAATTATGTTGCCACTAACAGGGTGGCTTGCGCGAAGGTTTGGTGAAATACGTTTATATGTGTTTTCAACATTTTTATTTACCATAGCCTCAGTATTATGTGGGTTATCTGAAAACTTGCCCATGTTAATTATATTCCGCGTCATTCAAGGAGCAGTATCAGGCCCCATGATTCCTCTCTCGCAAAGTATTTTGCTTGCAAATTATCCTGATGAAAAAAAAGGATTTGCAACGGGTATATGGGCAATGACTGCTGTTGTGGGCCCTATTTTTGGTCCCATTATGGGAGGTTGGATTACAGATAATTATACTTGGCCATGGATTTTTTATATTAACGTTCCCGTTGGAATTTTTAGTGTAGTGTTTACTTGGATAACATTGACAGGGAGAGAAACTAAAATTGTCAAAACCCCTATCGATGTTGTGGGATTAATTTTGTTGATCATAGGAATAGGCTGTTTACAAGTATTGCTTGATAAAGGCAATGATTTGGATTGGTTTCATTCAGATATCATTTTTACCTTGGGTGTGATTTCAACTATTTCACTTAGTTTTTTAATCATCTGGGAACTTACTGATAATACCCCAATCATAGATTTGACTTTATTTGCAAAAAGAAATTTCATGATTGGAACAATCTCATTATCATTGGGTTATCTTGTCTATTTTTCTAATGTCGTTATTTTTCCTTTGTGGCTACAAACGCAAATGGGTTATACGCCAACCTGGGCCGGTCTTGCTGCTGCCCCTGTGGGAATATTGCCGTTTTTTTTGACGCCATTCGTTGGTAATTACATGGGTAAATTTGATTTACGACTAATTATCAGTCTAGGCTTTCTCGTTTTTGCCTTTACTTCATTTTGGCAATCAAATTTTTACACTGATGTTGGATTTAGCCAATTAATTCAACCTCGATTTGTGCAAGGACTGGGTATTACCTTTTTTTTCACGCCGCTTATTTCCATTGTAATTTCTGGATTGCCGCCACATCGTATGGCAAGTGCATTAGGATTAGCTAATTTTTTACGTATACTGGGTGGTAGCTTTGGTACATCCTTGAGTATTACGATATGGGATAGACGCGAATCATTACATCAAAGTCATCTGGTTGAGCACATCAATCAGTTTAATCCAACTAGCACTTCCACGTTAAATTATTTGCAAACCCTAGGATATACTAAAAACCAAAGTTATGAATTAATTGCAAATACGATTACCAATCAATCATTTATGCTTTCTACAGACGATATCTTTTGGCTATCAGGTTGTATTTTTATCTGCTTGCTGGTAATAATATGGTTTGCAAAGCCACCCTTTTTAGCAACTAAAATGGTTGCAGCTGAGTAAAATAGCTGTATAAGCAGACATATTTTTTTAATAAAAAATTAATTTTAGTGAAAAAAAGAAAAATGATTTTCATTATTCCCTTCCCATATTTGATATTACTTAAGGATATAAAAAATTTTTGAAAGAATACAAAGTTTTTTAACTTGGCCTTCCGCTGAAGATACTTTAATTCAAGGAATAAAAGAAAATTCATTAGAAAAAGTAAATAAAAGTATTGCAATGGATGTAATGGTCGTCAATGCAAATTTTAATAACTATAAAAATTTTAATTACTATGATAAAGGAGAATATTTTGATGATGTATATACAGTATCTCCTTTAGTGCTGGCTGCTAAATATGGTAACGTTGATATTGTGTTAGCACTCATTCAAGCTGGCGCAAATGTTAATTATAGAACGGATTATTATACCCCGCTTCTTGTCGCTATTCATTGTAATCATAAAAATGTAATTGAGAAACTGCTAAAGCATGGGGCAGATGTTAATGATTCTTTTATTGCTGCACTTAAATCATGTCGTAAAAACGCATCAGATATTCTTTCTTATGCTCATTCTTACCATGCTTACAAAACCAATCATCCTAGTACTCACAATGATATTATTAAAACATTAATATCCTACGGTGCAAATGTTAATTATATTTTCAACGATTCTTATAGTATAAAAATAAGTCCTTTGATGATAGCAGCGGAAATGGGCAATCTTAGCATTGTTAAAATGCTGTTAGAGCAAGGTGTGGATATTAATCATTGTGAAGGAAATAACACTACTGCTCTTACAGCTGCTATTTATAGTAAAAACATGAAAATAGTTAGTTTTCTGTTAAGTCAGGGCGCTGATATTAATGCGGGTCCATCAATTGATAAAACTGATAATAAATATAGTCATGATTTCTATGTTAAAGAAGCTAAACATAAATTATTACTCAATGCAGCGGAAGCAAATTTGTCTGATATGATCAAATTGATATTGGATAAAAAAATTATTACTGATATTAATATATCAAATGAAGAAGGCAATACGGCATTAATGACAGCTGTAGATAGAGATAGTACTCATGCAGTGAAGTTGTTATTGAGCTATGGTGCAGATCCCACGCGCAAAAATGCCAAGGGTCAAGACGCAGAAAAATTAGCGGATTGTTCTCCAGAGAATTTTCATCTTATTAAAGAAGCAAAGAAAAAATTTGAGAAAATCAATTCTTTGAATAAGCCAAGTAAACGGATTGAAGAAAAGTACATCCCTCAAATGGGAGATTACTTATTGCAATCGGTTACGGAACAGATTCAAATGATAGAAAAATTTGGTAATTTAAGCCAATTAAATAGCTTAAAAGACATTCTAGAAAAAAATGTAAATATTGTTAATGCTAAAATAATTTCGCAGATTACTGAGGTGAAGTCTGAAAACAACTCACCAAGTCTTATCACCAAGGCAAATTTATTTTCTATTTCGATTAATCAAAAAAATAAAGAAGATCAGAAAAAGTTAATGGATGAAAATTATTTCAATAAATGTGGATAGGTAATGGTAATAGAAATCAATTCTCTACCTGCTTTATACCATGTTGTTTTTGACGAGCAGAACGATCTTTCACTTGGCCTACTAATTGACCACAAGCGGCATTCATTTTTTGCCCACGGGTTTTGCGTATAGTCGTATGAATATCGGCAGCAAGCAGCCTATCGCGAAAGTTTTGAATGGTGATTATATCAGAGCATTGATAAGTCGTTTGTGGGAAAGGATTGAAAGGAATTAAATTTACTTTTACTTTCATATTATTTAATAATTTTATTAATTGCTTGGCATGGTGAAGAGAGTCATTTATTCCAGCTAACATGACATATTCTATCATGACTGTGCGTCTTTTATTATCTTGGAAGTAAGTTTTGCAAGCAGCCATTAATTCTTTCAATGGATATTTTTTATTAATGGGAACAAGTTGATTGCGTAATTCATCGGTAGGGGCATGTAAAGAAATTGCTAATGCCACGTCACTTTTTTGACGTAATTCATACAGCATGGGGATAACGCCTGCGGTACTAACCGTTACACGTCTCTTTGACAAGCCATAGGCAAAATCATCTTGCATCACGTTTAATGCAGGGAGAAGATTTTCTAGATTTAATAAAGGCTCGCCCATGCCCATCATGACCACATTAGTGATTTGGTGATCGTGTAGTCCATTATTCGCCGAAAGGTAACGAACTGCTAGCCATAACTGAGCGAGAATTTCCGCTGTGCTTAAATTACGATTGAAACCTTGTTTGCCCGTTGAGCAAAAATCACAATTTAAAACACAACCTACTTGAGAAGAAATACAGAGCGTGCCTCTATTATTTTCAGGAATAAAGACTGTTTCAATACAATTACCATCTGCTAGTTTCAGCAACCATTTGCGCGTACCGTCTTCGGTGGCGTGATCGTAAATTACCTCGGGCACGGTAATGTGTGTGTGAGCGGATAAATATTGTTGTAATTGCTTACTAATGTTAGTCATCTTGTCAAAAGCAAGAATCCCTTGAAAATGTATCCATTTAAATACTTGATCAGCACGAAAGGATTTTTCGCCTAAACTAATAAATAAATCTTGCAAGGCTTTCCTATCAAAGCCCAGCAGATTGACTTTTGAAACTGAGGCTAACATGGTGGTGCTCAATTGGGAGAGCTAAAAATATCTTCAGGTTTAAAGAAAAAAGCAATTTCTTCAATGGCTGTATCAGGCGCATCTGACCCATGAACGGCATTCTGATCGATGGAATCAGCAAAATCTGCGCGTATCGTACCTGCTGCTGCTTCTTTAGGATTGGTGGCGCCCATAATTTGTCGGTTAAGAGCAATGGCATTATTCCCTTCTAAAACTTGCACAAGAATAGGTCCTGAACTGATAAAATTGACCAACGAGGCAAAAAATGGTTTTGCGCTATGAATGGCGTAAAATTGCTCTGCTTGCGATTTGCTTAGATGAGTCATTTTGGCGGCAATAACGCGTAAGCCATTTTTTTCAAATCGGTTAATA
>Ga0207004_1184_pt1 | contig 11546 bp, 12 predicted proteins | sample Alteio_BWMinCont_86_FD_153468 | JGI IMG/M metagenome (GOLD analysis project Ga0207004, IMG submission 153468) | Enriched cells from forest soil in Barre Woods Harvard Forest LTER site, Petersham, Massachusetts, United States -... | ecosystem: Environmental > Terrestrial > Soil > Temperate forest >...
GGGAGGGGGGCGCGTGCGTCATCGACAGATTTGAACCAAATTACTTGCGCCCAACGAGGTAGAAAATAGCCCCAAGAAGTATGAGCGCGCCGAACGCGACCAGCCAAAGACTAACCATCCAACGCCTCTCCCCACGCTCGCCCGACACCAGAACCTCATCTTGGACCGAGACAAAATTTAAGAGGGCCTTCTTATACGATCGCCAAAGGAGAAAATAGGGGAGTCCCACGATAAGAAGCGAGATCCCCAGATAGATGCCCTCGGCTCTGAGTAAGTGCGCAGCCGGCCCGCCGAATTCCTGCAGATGGACAATAAACGACCACCATGCATTGGCTAGCAGCATCCCTAGTAAGAGAATGGAAAAATGAGCGGCATAAAACATCTTTAGAAAAGACCTGATTTTTAGTTCCTCGCCGTCTGACTTTACAACGTAGCCTCGATTGCGCCGATCCCCGGTAAAAACGACTACGCGGCTACCTTTTTCATCTCTGAAAGCCTTGCCTACGATGGCGTCAAGAAGACCCATGTGTATGTTCTCCTTGGATCGATTCGTCAAGCTGTGGTTCCTTCCACAGTAACACTCTAAAAACTAGCCGTGTCGGAGGGAAGCACAGGATGTGATGGCCAAGTTAATGCAGACCCATTTGAAACGTGGAGTTATCACAATTTCATCGCAGTGGCTTTCAGAGCAGAGCGTTGGACCTCTGTGGCAATACTCTCCCAAGAAACTGCAAGCATTTGCATCTGTTTCGTGGGAGAGAGGGCGTAAGTCCTTTGTTCTCACAAAGCACGGTGGAAATAAAGTTGCTCACGATCGTGTTAACGGTGGGAGTGTCTAAGGGGGGAGCCCATGAAAACCACGAAATATTCGCTGGCGCTAGTGCTAGGTGTGATCGCCGTTGGGGCGTGGCCGGCTCACGCAGACACCGTCACAGCATACACGATTAATTTCACGACCACGTTCGGATCGCCATCCCCCGATTCAGGTTCGTTCACCTACGATTCAACGAACCCGCAATTCTCCAATTTTCTCGTTAAGTGGGAGGGCGAAACGTTCGATCTGACGTTATCGGCTAACAATCCATTTGTTGGCGGGTCCTGCTCCACCGAGGCCTCCACAGCGTCCACCGGCTTCGCGCTGATGTCTCAGTCCTTAACTGGAACTGGGTGCACGCCGGAATACAACTGGTTTGGGATCGACCTCGACGGCCTAACCGGGTTCCAATTTACCGCCTTCAACAACGGGGATTTCCGGGACGCAATAGCCGGGGGTGTCCCTGATAGAAAATTTACAGCCGCGTCCGGCACATGGTCGATCGAACCGGTTACTGCTACCCCGGAACCCTCCTCGATTCTCCTGCTCGGTACTGGCTTAATGGGCTTGGTTGGCGCGATACGCCGGAAGTTGTTGGCGTAGGCCCGTGCTTCTCTAAGGTGCCGCTTCGACTCTCGTAGTTCAACCGCACCACGGTACACTGCTAACAGCCTTTAGAATCAACACTTGTAAAAGTGTATCAAAACAAAGCACTTTAACTCCCTTTAGAATGAACACTTGTGAAAAACCCAGGGGGAGGGGGGCCCCCAGTTACCATGAGCTACTGCCCCCCGTTCGGGCGCGCCTCGATGTCAATTTACTGGCGCGTTCGTGAGGATTGCGCGGTCTTTGCGTCCGCCTGATCGTAGACGTACCGAATGCTCACCCGTGAACCCGAGCGGCCCCGGGTGAGCCGCACCGTCTCATACAATTGTGTCCCGTCGTAAGAGAGCTCGTAGGTCCGGCTCATCTTCTGGCCGCGCGGCGTCTTCTCGTCGGTCACCAGGCGATTACCATCCCAATGTGCCGCGATCTCCTGGTTATTGGCATCCTTGGACTTTTCCAGCTTGTGGCCGTCGGTAAAAATAGCCGTCTTGCGTTGCTGGTCATCGAATGCATCGATCTCCGCGTCCTTCTTGGCCTCCGCAAGCATCAGCGAGCGAGCGGGTTCTATCACTTCCTGCATGCGCTGCCTGTCTTCATCGCTTTCACCTTGGCTGCCGCCGCGGCGGCCTCCGCCATACGGACCCCCGCCCATTCCGGGGATGCCCATGCGCACTCCGCCGCGGCCGCCGCCGCCTCCCCCTCCGTTTGCGCCGCGCGTGTCCTGCATCTTCTTCCGCGGGTCATCGCTTTCGTCGCGATTCAGCTTCCAGGCTCCCAAGATCGAAGTTCGCGGCTGCACTTGCGGCGCTTGCGCCTGCGGACGTGCCTCCGGCGATGACGGCGGCTGCGGTTGTGCTGCCGGCAAAGGACCAGCCGGTGCCTGGGCTCTCGTGCTAATTGGCCAACCAGCCGCAATCAATCCCAAAGTGCCAGCCGCAATGCAAACCCGTAAGTGTCTGAAATTCATGGTCATCCATTTCTTTCGCACAGAACTTTTTTGTGCGCAGCTCTCGCTGATCAATTCCCGTTTTCCGGGCCGAAAGTTCCTGGCGGGCTGGAATGGACGGAAGCTCCTACAATTAGGCGCAGTAATCCCGTCTCATCGTTAGAGGTGCGTGAAGCGGAAGGGTTGCCTAGGGCGGGACGCCGTTACACCGCGCCATTACAAAATCTCAGCTATGCGTCTTCATGCACTCGCGTATCAGTTTTTCGTCCGATCCGCCGGCTCAACGACATCATTTCAGCCAAGCGTTAATCGCCGTAGCGCGGGGCAGCAGTGCCAGCGCGCCCAACTTCCGAAACTGCGCAGCTCGTTGCCGATATCCATAAGCGCCAGCAGGCAGAATCGCCATGAATCGCACCTCCGCAGCCTGCGCCGCCAGCCCATCGTCAACATTGTCACCCACGTACAGCGCTGTTTCCGGATTCCGTCCGCCCAAAATTTTCAGTAGCCCATCCGGATAAGGCTTCTTCCGCGCAACATCGTCCATCGTCACCACCGTGCGAAAGTGCCGCGCACTCGCCCAGCGCTCAAACGTGTACGTAAATTCCCGCCGCGTGCGCCCGGTAAATAAGTTCAGCTCAAATCGCCGCGCCCACCGCTCCACCTGCTTCGGCGTGACCAGCATTCTCTCGCGGCGCACGTTCCCCGGTCGGCCGTCGCAGTCCCAATAAAATCGTTGAAACGCATCGCGCGCCTGCTCATACGTCGTCGGCCGCCCCAGCGCCGTCGCCCAGCTCGAGACCATGCTCCAATCATCATTGTTCCCGGGCTTGCTCTTCCACTTGTAGAGCTCCGCCCAGGTCACACGCTTTCCGGTGAGAAACCGCACCGTCTCCAGCGCCGAGCGCCAAAAACTCTCACGCACGTCCACCAGGACGCCGTCCACATCAAAAATCAAAATTTCCGGAGCAGGGTCAAGTCGCGTGCGGCTGCGCAAAGTAGGCAAACAATCCTCGCTCTCGAAGCCAAAAGTGTCGCTTCCCTCTGGCTTGCGGTCAAGCTAGCGGCGAGAATCAGCAGTTTCAGTGCAGAGACTTCATTTCCTCAACCGGCGCCGGCGCGCCCAACTTCGTTTGTCGATCCCGGAGAAATCCCTCGAGGACGTCGTCCAACTCCTGCGGCCGGATGGGCTTCGACAAATATCCGTCCATCCCCGCCGCCAGGCATTTTTCCCGGTCGCCCTTCATCGCATGCGCCGTCAGCGCAACCACTACAACGTGCTCTCCCGTACGCTTCTCCTTCTCTCGGATTGCCGCTGTCGCTTCCATGCCGTCCATCTCCGGCATCTGTACATCCATAAAGACTAAATCGAAATTGTCTTTCTTCAGTGCCGCAAGAGCTTCGACTCCGTTCGCGGCCACCACCACGCGGTGCCCGCGCTTTTCCAGGAGCCGCACCGCCAGCCGCTGATTCACGGTATTGTCTTCCGCCAGTAGCAATTTCAGTGAAGAGCCGGGCTCGCGCGCGTCCTGCAACGAGTATCGCGTGATGAGCGGAATCGCCCCCTCCGGTTTGTCGGCTCCCAGCACGCGCGCAATTGCCTCGCGCAATTCCGACTGCCGGATCGGCTTCAGCAAATATGCCGACACCCCCAACTCCTTGCATCGCGCGGCATCCCCCCGATGCCCCGCCGACGTCAGCATCATGATCGTCGCCGTTGCCAACTCCGGCCTCTGCCGGATTCGCTCGATCAGCGCAAAACCGTCCATCGCCGGCATGTGCATATCCGTCAGGACCAAGCGGTACGGTACTCCCCCTTCGTGCGCGTCCGACAATTCCGTCAGTGCTAACTCACCGCTCTCGACGCTGACCGGTTTCATTTCCCAATGTTTCAGCATGCCTTCGAGAATGCGCCGGTTGGTACGATTGTCGTCGACCACCAACACTTTCACGCCGCGCAGCACTTCCGGCGGCGCTGGAACGCCTACTTTGATTTCTTTCGCGCTCGCCGTTTCGAGATGCGCCGTAAAATGGAATTGACTCCCCTTTCCAACCTCGCTCTCCACCCACATCGCACCGCCCATCATGGCCACTAGCCGGTTCGATATCGTCAGCCCCAGCCCGGTGCCTCCGTATTTCCGGGTCGTCGAAGTGTCCGCTTGCGTGAACGGCGCAAAAATGGCCTCGCACTTATCCTCCGGGATTCCGATTCCAGTGTCCGAAACGGTGAAGTGCAGCGGCCCGTTATTTCCTTCTTGCGCGTCGGCCTGAACGCGCAGCGCCACCTCACCCACCTCTGTAAACTTGATGGCATTTCCCACCAGATTGATCACCACTTGCCGCAGCCGCCCCGCATCCCCCTTCACTACTTCCGGCACTTCCGGCGCCACCTCGCACAACAATTCCAGGCCTTTTTCGTCCGCGCGCACCGATATTGTCCGCAATGCCGATTCCAGGCAATCGCGCAGATCGAACTCCACGGCCTCCAGGTCAATCCGCCCCGCCTCAATCTTTGAAAAATCCAAAATGTCGTTGATGACCACCAGCAACGCTTCCGAAGAAGACTTCACCGTATCGAGGTATTCTCGCTGTTCCCGCGTCAGCGTTGTTTCCAGCGCCAAGTCCGTCATGCCCATTACCCCGTTCAAGGGCGTGCGGATTTCATGGCTCATGTTCGCAAGAAATTCGCTCTTCGCGCGGCTGGCGGCCTCCGCGGTCTCTTTCGCATCCAGCAAATCTTTCTCGGCCTGTTTGCGCGCGGTAAACTGCCCGATTTGACTGCCTAACGATGCGCCCAACTCCAGCAACTCCGGCTCCGGTGTTTGAACCTCGCGCGCAAACAGCTCGATTACACCGGCGAATTCGTTGTCATTGAGAACGGGGAAAGCGACTCCGGAATGCAGTCCGCAGGCGAGAGCCGCGTCGCCGCGCGTGAAATTGGAGTCCGTTCGAATATCCTCCAGCCACACAGGTTGCCGTGTGGCCCAAACACGTCCAGGCAGTCCGATACCGGAGGCCAATGATCTGTGGAAACTTGCTTGCATGAATTCCTCGAGCGCAGGACCCGGTTGTTGCCACACATCGGAGCACTCCAATGTGTTTGTGGCGCGATCCAGATTCCAGATCGCGCCCACTTCGCGTTCCAGCCCTTCGCACAGCAATTGCAAAACTTTGGGCAGCGTTACGTCCATGGAATTCGAGCCGGCCAAGAGCCGGGTCACGTCGTAGGCGATGCCTTGCAGTTGCTGTGCCCGTTTGCGCTCGTGCACTTCTCTTCTCAGCTCTTCTGTGCGCTCTTGGACGTGAATCTCCAATTGATCTTTCGCGCCCTGCAATGCCGCGTCGCGCTCCTGAATTCCGCCAAGCATTTGGTTGAACGCACCCACTAACTTCCCAACTTCGTCCTGCCCGTTGGACAAGGCGCGCAATGCGTAATTCTTCTGCTCGGACACCCTGCCGGCGATCTCCGCCAGGTTCAGAATGGGCTGCGTGATTAAGCCCACCAAACGCGAAGAGATCAAGAACGTCATCAGAATCGAGATCAACAAGACAAAGATGGAGAGCCACCGGTATTGCGTCATCTTCGATTGCAGCTCGGAAAGGTCCGAAACCACCGCGATGGAGCCTGTTTTGGCGCCGTCCACGGAAATATTTCTGTGTAGCGTCAGAGACTCTTTCTCAAACGTCGTGCCTTCTTCTCCCCACTCCGGTGCTTTAAATTTCGCGTCAAGCCCATTTCGCCGATATACCGCAAAAATCTTTCCGCTCTTGTCGTACAGCACCGCGAACATCACATGGTGTTCCGACCGGATGGTGCCCAGCATTTGCTCGGCGAAGTTCGTGTCGTCAAAAGCCAGCGAAGCGGCCGTCGCGAGGCCTAGCGAGTCCGCGTCCTCCGCAAGTCTGTCGACCATCGATGTCCGGAAGCTCATACGCTCGTAAATCTCAAAGGCCATGCATGCCAAGCTCAGCCCGAGCACGGACGTGCAGAGGATAACGAACGTCAATTTTCGCTTGATGGACGCGTCGCGATAGCCCGCCACGCTAACTTCCCCCCTGCGTCCCAATCACCGTTTTCGCCAGCGTTAACAGACGCGCGCTCATTTTCAGCTTGGCCGCGCTCACCGTGGCCAGATTGATGTTGAAGCGGATTTTGTTTCCCTCCAGGCAGAACTCGATCATCCCGCCGTCTTCCGCAAAGTCTTGCGACTCGCCCACCGTTAAAATGGCGCTCCCTTTGACGTTGGCAAGGACGCCCGCGGCGGCACGCTTGCTCTCCGCCCCGCCGATGAACAGCACTTGGCAATCCTGAATTCCTTCGGCCTGCTTCAGGTGCTGCACGCGTATCCCACGCTCGCCAATTGTCTTTCCACGCAGGCTCTCATCCAGGCTCCCCCGAAATGGATCGGCGCCAAACGTGCAATATGTCAGTGGGCTATTCGCGCCTTTGAAGGCACCCGCCGGCCACTCCACAAATTGCGCAAAATGAAATAGAAAAGCGGCCTTAACTGCATATTCGCTGGTGGAATTAGCGTGCGCCGGGATGCTGCCGGCAACCATCGCGCAACCCCATATCGCCAGCAGCAGAATGCTGAGGAGTGGCCCGCGCTGGTGTTCACCGCGCAGCCGAGTGCGCCATTTCCGTGTCTTCACCACTCCTCGAATTGTGCCGCTAAAGTTCAAGCGTTCTCGTTTCGCACTTAGAACTGCCAGGTAATCTTGGCAAAGGCGCTGCGCTTGACCTGCGATGAATTGACGCTCTGGAATTGGTCGTTGAACTCCGTGTGATGGTCGCTAAGCAGGTTTTGACCCACGATGCTCAACTCCAGGCGTTCCGCCAGCCGCCAGGTTAACTGGGTGTCGAGCCGGGTATAGGAGGCTATAAATTGTGCCGGCAAGGGCCCGACAAAATAACCAATCGCGTCCCACGCAAAACTACGGGGAAATTCAAAATGAGAACGCAGTTGCGCCTGGTGTCTTGGGTTGGAACCCTGGGTGTCCGCCACGCTCGTTGTGTCCAGGCTGCTGGATTCCGTATGCAGATGCATTTCCAGAAAAGAATATCCGGGGCTGAGCGTCCATCGATCTGTCAGCTTCCACTTGACCGAGGCCTCGATGCCCTCGGTCGTGCCATACATTTTGTTGCCCAGCCTTATCGGGATAAGCAGGAGCGGGGGGACGGAGGTGGCATCGAAGAATGGCGGAAGATGCTCCGCGCTTTCCAGGCCGTGGTAATTGTTGAAAAATGTCGTGAGGTCGAGAGAAAGCCGGTCCGTGGGTTGGGTCCGATAACCCAGTTCGTAGGCGATGACGTGCTCCGATTTCATGTTCGGGTTCCCGAGCAAAGCTACTTCCGCCGGCCCGGGCAGTGCCGCCAGCGCGGCGGCCAGGCCCGTATCGCGTCGCGTAGGAGGCCGGCCGGAGCGGGAAATGGCCGCCCACCATGTTCGCCGATTGCTGGGAGTCCAAGCTAACCGGACGCTCGGTTCAAGGTCGAAGCCCGCAAAATAGCTGTTCTCGAATTTGGAGCCAAGATACAAAGTCAGGCGATTGGGCCTCAGAGTTACTTGATCCTGGACGAACACGTTAAATAGTTCGCCGGCAAAGTTGGCGGGAACAAACGCCACGTCGATGGTTCCACGTGTATCATCCGACGTATGGCGATACCCTGCGCCCCAAATAAGGTCCTGGCGAACACCCAGAACGATGTGGTTCTGGAAATCAAAATCGAGAGTGTCGCGGTGTTCATCTACTACCGGGCCGCCTCGACTGTACCTGTCGAAATAGAACTGCACGGTTGTGTCGTTGCGGCTAGAAAAAATATGATCCCATCGCGTCAGCACGTTTCCTCCCGACAATAAAGGGATCCTCTCTACGTTTACATTGCTCGGAGGGTCGAAGGACGAATGCACAATCGTGCCGCCTTCCTCCCCGGTGTAGATGTCTCCTTGCGTTGTCAGGGAATCCTTCTTGGACAGGTTTGTATCCACGCGAAAACCGCCATGCAGCAAACGCCAACCGTCCTCGGCGTCCTGGCCGTTCAAATTGGGATAATGGCCGTCGTTGAAGTACTTTGCGAAGATGCGAAAGCTGGAGTTCTGCTTGATTTTTCCGCCGTATTGTAACGTGCCAAATCCCTGCGCCTGCGTGCTCACCCCGCCGGTTAGTAAACCGCCCTGCGTCTCCGCGGCCTTTTTTGTAATGATGTTAATGACCCCATTCACCGCATTGGCGCCCCATACTGTTCCCCCCGGCCCGCGTACCACCTCGATGCGCTCGATGTCCTCCATCGGTACGTCCTGCGTATCCCAATAAACGCCTCCGAAGAGCGGGGTATAAACAGCGCGGCCATCGATTAACACCAGCAGCTTGTTGGCGAACTGCAGGTTGAAACCACGCGCCGATATCGCCCAGGTGTTCGCATTGATCTGGGCGACATCCAGTCCGGGGACCATCCTCAGCAGATCGGGAATTTTTGTTGCACCCGATCGCTTAATATCCTCTTGAGTGATAACGAAAATCGCGGCGGCCACCTCCGACAGCTTCTGTTCTTTCTTCGAAACGGAGGTCACCTCAATATTCATCAGGTTCTCGATGCTCACTTGCATGAGGTCGCCCTGCGCGTGTTCCGGCGCCGGCGGCATTTGCGCCTCGCAGGTGTAACCCATCACCAGCAGGAGCAGCGCAGTGCTGCCCGCATTGCGCAGTTGGCGCAGGGATTTAGAGCGTATAGACACGGTCCCCTCCGCTGACTACACCTGCACGGCGGCTGCCGGAGTAGCCTCGCGACGACCAGCGAACGTATTTGTATTGAGCGACTTAGTGCGGATAACTTCCTTGGAACTTCCTAACGTGGGGCCGAAGCGAGAACCCGTTCCAATATGGCCCACGCGCACGCGCGAGCACTGTCTTCTGAGCGCTGTGCGTGCGCACATAAGCTTAATCTCAAAATGTCTAAAGTTTCGAAGGTAGGACTTTCAGACTGGGAACTTCAAACCTGGGAACGCCGGCCTATTTCTTCGCCGGTGCCGCCGCAATCTCCTCGATCACCAACGCATGCGAACCGCCGCGGTCGTACAACTTTCCCTTCGCCGTCACCCTGCCGCCGGCAAACGCCAGCAACTTCGCGTTCTGTCCGGTAGCGGGTGTGGTTTCCGCGATCGGCCAGTAAATCGCTCCGTCATCGCCGAGAATCACCAGTTGCGATCCGGCCTTCGCGCATTGCAGCGCGCACTCCCGGCTGATCGGCTTCTCCAGGTTTTTCGTGAACGCGCAAGCCGAATCCAACACGTATCCTTCGACCGAAACGCTTTTCTGCTGCCCGTGCAAAAGAACGGCTGAGGCAAACACCGAAATCGCCGCAACGCCGACACCGGCCATAATTTTCGCGAGAATTCTCATGTTCTCCTCCTTAACCGGGCGCATCCTAGCACGCGGCCCGTACCGCAACCAGCTACTTTCACTTCTGCGGCCTCACGTACGTCGCGATATTTGCCGGCACGGGAAGGTTCCTCTTGCTGCGCGGATCATCGATTGGTGCTTGAGGTGTCCATTTGAACGGTAGCACTCCGGTCCACGCAGGCCCGTCGTATTCCTCGTCGGCATCGACGGCAAATCCCGTCCGCACCTTCGCCGAGGCTTCCACCAGTGGCACGGCCAGCACCATCGTCGCCTTGATCTCTTGTTCCGTTGGGGGACGCACCGTCTCCCATCTTCCGCGAACGACGTATTCCACGAAGTCGCGCATGGCTGCCAGCTTGGCCGCGTGCCCTTCCACAATCTCCGCCTTCCCCATCACTACCACGGACCGGTAGTTGACCGAATGGCCCATCGCCGTGGGGGCGAATACGATTCCGTCCAGGAGCGTCACGCTCAGGCAAAACGGCGCGCTCGATAGTGTTTTCATTAGCCGGCTGGCCGGCGAGCCGTCGAGCCGTGCAGAAACAGCTTGTCGCCAACACGCACGTAATTCGTCGGCACCACAAACGGCATTCCGTCGGCCACAAACGCTACGTGGCATACAAACGCTTGATCCAAAATTTTGTAAATCAATTCGCGGTCGTACGAACCGCGGTCCGGCTTGCGCCGGACTTTCGTTCGTTCGGTAGGAGTAAATTGGCTCATCCCCGCAGCCTAGCTCTCGTCTGCGTCCACCCGCAAGCTCCAATGTGGCTACCGGCTCTCTTACTGTGCTGGATTCGCAGGCTTCGCTGGGCCGCGCACTACGCGGAAGCCGACATATTCCGGCGCAGCCGTGCAATTCGCCTTCAGGTCGGCGGGGCAATCCGCGCTGCCGCCAATTACTTTGCCTTTGCCGTCGCGCGTCAACACCCACTCGGCCACGTTCCCGCCCAGATCGTAGATCGGTTCTTCGTCCTCCTTGCCCTTACCCGCAAAGCTGCCAACTTCCTTCAGGAGCGGTTCGGTGTTGCTTAGGCCTTTGGCTTTTTCGCGCAACTTTGCAGTGTCCTCCAGATTGGGCGCGTACCCAGCCCAGTAATCAAGAGTGTTTTCACCTTCGCGGTTCTCGTACAGCGCTCTGACTTCGTCCTCATACGGCAGCCGCCAGGTTTCATTAGTCCAAGCACTAAGCCACTTGATGTAACTGCTGGCTTCCTCAAGAGTCACACTTGATGCAGCCATATTGGCGAGCGGAGAGCGGATGTCGTTAACAGCATTCAGGGGAACATAGCTCCGCTCTGGCCGTTCCAGCACTCGAGATTCGGCCAGCTGTGCCCTCGTTACTTCAAATCTCCCGATCCGCAACTCTCCGCGGCCCACGACCTCCGGGATGAGGGCCCTCAGTTCCTTGTATTTCGGGCCGGATACCGATACGCCGTAAAGGCCGTCTTTGTTTGCCGCTGAATTCTTTTTCAAGAGATTCTTCAACGGCGAATCGGATTTCAGCGTCTCGTCTTCGGGTTTTGCTATCTTAAAGAAATATTTATCGAACCAGGCGGCTTCTTATTCTACCTTGCGCATCTGGTGCGTCAGCTTGCGCGGGCCGTGCGGCTCGCCGGGGAACACTACGTACTTCACGGTCTTATCGAAATGTTGTAGCGCGCGGAAATACGACCAGCTCTGGGCTGGCGGCACATTGCGGTCCGCCGAGCCATGAAAAATCAGCACCGGGGCTAGCACTTTATCCATTTTGAAAAACGGCGACTTATTGATGTAGAGCTG
>Ga0207004_1191_pt1 | contig 10753 bp, 10 predicted proteins | sample Alteio_BWMinCont_86_FD_153468 | JGI IMG/M metagenome (GOLD analysis project Ga0207004, IMG submission 153468) | Enriched cells from forest soil in Barre Woods Harvard Forest LTER site, Petersham, Massachusetts, United States -... | ecosystem: Environmental > Terrestrial > Soil > Temperate forest >...
CTGAAAATGGCTTTAAAAGTGATGTAAAAATAGTATTTTTAAGACTTTTTTGGGCGTTTTTCTGGGTGAAAATGTACCATAGTGTTTTCACTTGTATCTTGGTACACTTGGTGCAGAGGTTACTCACCCGGTCTCGCTCCGCTCGACCACCCTCTCTTCGCCTGCGGCGGAAAGAGGGTAGAGAGGATAAATTAGATTTTCTTAAATACCACAATACCATTATGACCACCGAAGCCGAATGTATTGCTCATGGCTACATTTACTTTGTGTTCTATAGAACGGTTTGGTACTAAATTTAAATATTCAGGAAAGGCCGGATCAAGCTCACCTGTATTGATGGTTGGTGGCAATACCTGGTGTTCTATCGCCAGCAAACAAATAATGGCTTCAATAGCTCCGGCTGCGCCTAAAAGGTGACCCGTCATCGATTTGGTTGCACCAATTTGCATGGTGTTAGGGCCGGTGCCTGTTAATGACGTTACTGCTTTAAGTTCGGATAGATCGCCTACCGGAGTTGATGTAGCATGCATGTTTAGATAATCAACATCAGCCATGGTAATACCGGCTTCGTTAAGTGCCAGCTGCATAGCCTTTGCCGCGCCTAATCCCTCGGGGTGGGTAGAGGTCATGTGGTAGGCATCGGCTGTCATTGCTGCACCGGTTAGCTCCGCATATATTTTCGCGCCACGTTTTACGGCGTGTTCGTAATCTTCTAAAACTAAAGCGCCGGCACCCTCGCCCATAACAAAACCATCACGATCAATGTCAAATGGCCTGGATGCACCTTGCGGATCATCGTTACGTGCCGACATAGCCTTCATAGCGCTGAAACCACCTATAGAAGCTTCAACAATTGGTGCTTCTGATCCGCCTGTAATAACAATTTTGGCTTTACCCAAACGGATGTAATTAAACGCATCCATTATAGCCGTATTTGATGTTGCACATGCTGATACTGCTGTGTAGTTGATACCCATATAGCCATTGCGTAGAGAGATCATCCCTGAAGCCATATTGGTTAAAAACTTAGGTACAAAAAACGGGCTATAGCGTGGCTGGCCGTTGCCTCTCGCATATTCGGTAACCTGCTGCTCAAAGGTTTCCATACCGCCCTGGCCCGATCCCCAGATTACACCCACCTCAAATGGGTCCATTTTTGAGAAATCAAAACCTGAGTCCTTTATGGCTTCGTCAGATGCAACAATTGCATATTGGGTGAAAGTATCGGTACGTTTAATATCGGCCCTATCCAAATGCGTAGCAGGATTAAAATCCTTTAATTCACAAGCGAATTGTGTACGAAACAGGGATGGATCAAAGCGTGTAATGCGGTTCGCCCCGCTTTTGCCGGCTAAGGCATTTTCCCAAAATGATTTTATATCGTTTCCTATCGGAGTTAAAGCGCCTATGCCTGTTACAACAACTCTATTCAGCATTATAATTATAATAAATGATCACAAAATTAAATAAAATATACCAATTGGTATTATTCTATTCACTTGCAAAGGTAAAATTTATATTAATATTTAGGCCTCTCCCCAGGCAGTAATTACCAAGCTGCGATTACCGCCATAATTGCGGTGTTCGCATAGATAAATGCCTTGCCAGGTGCCTAAAGCTAGCCTTCCATTATGGATTGGGATAGTTACCGAGCTACCCAGCATCGCGGCTTTAAGGTGTGCCGGCATATCGTCTGGGCCTTCATCGTCGTGCTGGTATTCAGGGTCATTCTCGGGTGCGATTTTATTGAAATACATTTCAATATCTTTCCTTACGGTAGGATCGGCGTTCTCATTTATGGTGAGCGATGCTGATGTATGCTGAATGAACACCTGCAAAATACCTGTTTTAAATTCGGCGATTTGTGGTAGCGCATTTACCACCTCAGTGGTTATGATATGAAAGCCCCGTCTTTTTTGCAGAGTGAGCATTTGCTGGTACATTTTCATATTCAGGTAACGTTTGGATTGAGGAAAAGTTCAAACATTATCTAACCACCATTTGCGCGGTGTTCCGGCTTATTTGCTCTAATAAAATCACTTTGCCTTCGGTTAGTTTTTTTAAGGACTCCGGTGTATAATGGCGGGTGGTTAGCAAACTAAGGTTGTTGTTGTATTTCGCTTTGAAATTTGCATTAACCGCCTGCAATAGCTTTTTAAGGCGTTCTTCATCTTCATCAAAACAAGCTGTAAAGCTTAGTGCCGAAGTTTGCATCATGTTAATTTTAATATGGCTTTGCGCAAACAGATTGAAAATTTCGCTTAGGTGGGTTTCTGAGATGAAAGCGTAATCCTTTGCCGAAAGAGAAAGCAATACCTGGTTTTGCTTTAAAATGATTATCGGTTTGGCATAATGATCTTGGCCGTTTTCTTTAATCACAGTACCAGGTGCGGCTGGGTCATTAAAAGGCTTTACCAGCAGTGGTATCTTGGCGTTTTGTAAAGGTTTTATTGTTTTTGGATGGATGACCGATGCACCATAGTAAGTCATTTCAATGGCTTCGGAATACGGTAGTTCATCAAACTTAATAGTATCCTTAAATAATTTAGGATCTGCATTTAATATGCCGGGTACATCTTTCCAGGTAGTAACCGATTCAGCGCCTAAGCAAGAAGCTAAAATTGAAGCCGTATAATCCGAACCTTCGCGACCTAATGTGGTGGTGAAGTTTTCGGATGTCCCACCCAAAAAGCCCTGTGTTACTACTATGCTTTTTTCCAGTAGAGCCGGAATATCTTTCACAATACTCTCCTTGGTTTTTACCCACTGTACTATACCCTCACGGTAGGTGTTATCAGTATGAATATAGCCGCGAACATCAAGCCATTGGCTTTTTAAATCAATTTTATTGAGGTAGGCATTAACAATTCGCGTAGAAACCAGTTCGCCAACGGAAACAATTTGATCATATATAAAATCATAATCATCCTGTGGTTCATCCTCCAGCATCCAATCTATTTCCACAAACGTATTGGCTACTTCATCAAAAATAGCAGCATTGCTATCAAAAATCTCTGATAGGATATGGTAATGATATTGTTTTATTTCTTCGTAAATATCGTGTACGTCGTCAGTTTGATTAAAATAAGCTTTGGTAAGTTTCTCCAACGCGTTGGTGGTTTTTCCCATTGCCGAAACCACAATTAGCAACTGATTGTCTTTGTAGTTTTCAACTACCTTACCAAGATTTATTATACCGGCTGCATCTTTTACCGATGCGCCTCCGAATTTAAAAACAAGCATTTATTTAATGTATTGTGAGATTACCGTATGCGGCAATATTAGCGATTTTATTTTTGCGTAAACGAGTACTCAATATTTTGATACCTGTTCTTTTGATAGTGATGCATTCAACCATCCTTCTTCAATATTAGCCTCGTATTTTTTGTAAAAGCCAATAGCGGGTTCATTCCAATCTAGTACCTGCCAAACCATTCCGCTGTAACCCAGTTCTTTGGTTTCTTGTATTATCCGTTCGAATAAAAACTTACCTATTCCTTTACCTCGATATTCCTCGGTAACAATAAAATCCTCCAAATAAACACGGCGGCCTTTCCATGTTGAAAAACGGATATAATACAAAGCAAAGCCGATAATTACATCATTATCTACAGCTACAAACGCTTTCCAAACCGGGTTGTTTCCAAAACCGGCATCCTCAAACTCTTGTAATGATACAGTTACCTCTTGAGGTAATTTTTCAAATACGGCCAACTCATTAACCAATTCTATTAAATGCGGGCAGTCTTCTTTTTGGGCAACTCTTAAAGTTATACTCATGGTGTTAGTTTAAATCAGGGTTAACGTTTTTAAAATGCTTAATAACCCTGCTTCCAAAAATGGTACTACCTAAGCGCACCATGTTGCTGCCTTTTTCTATGGCGATTTTATAGTCGGACGACATACCCATCGATAGGGTATCGAAATACTTATCTTTTCTGAAAAAACTTGCTTTCACGCCTTTAAAAAAGGTATCCAGTTCATAATATTCGTCGGCTATTTGTTTTTCGCTTTCGGTATTGGTGGCAATTCCCATCAAGCCGCGAATCCTAATGTTTTTTAGTTCGGCAAATTCATCAGAGCGAAGCAGTTCTATCGCCTCATCAAAGCCTAAGCCGAATTTGGTTTCTTCATCGGCTATGTAAATCTGTAATAAACAATCAATCACACGGTCAGCCTTTAAAGCGTGCTTATTTATTTCCTGCAAAAGCTTCATGCTATCAACAGATTGTATCATGCTGATGAATGGCGCTATGTATTTTACCTTATTGGTTTGCAGGTGGCCAATCAGGTGCCACTCAATATCTTTGGGTAATTGTTCGTGCTTTTCAACTAATTCCTGTACCTGATTTTCGCCAAATAAACGTTGCCCCGCTTCATAGGCCTGCAATATATCTTCGTTCGATTTCGTTTTTGATACTGCTAAAAGGGTAACTTTTAATGCGCCGGTTTCTTTTTTTAGGCTGATGATATTATCTGCAATGCTCATTTATGCGTATTTTTGCTGAATTAAACCGCTAAATTACAGAATGCACAAATATATAATCTTGTTTTTTTTAGTATTGACCTTATTATGTTCATGCGGTAATGATGATAACGCGCCTGACGGTATCCTGAAAAAGTCTGAAATGGTAAACGTGTTAGCCGATGTACACATAGTGGACGGCGGCTTAATTAACATATCGCAAGAGCCGGATACGTTATACAAATACGGTTATCCCAGATATTTAGCGGTATTTAAAAAATATAATACTGATTCAGCCGAATTCAGAAGGAGTTTTAAATATTACTCGCTTAAGCCATCGGTATTTAGTGATATTTATGAAAAGGTTTTAAAAAGGCTACAGGTGAAAACCGACTCACTCACCAAGTTGCTGACAATTGAGAATAAAAAAACTCATGTTACATCTACACCTGCAGCTACTGGTGGGCGTGTGAATCCGATGCCTGGGCCTGTACAAGGTACACCTTTAAGGCCGGGTATGATGATGAACCCAAGCCAGCAAGCCATTATGAAAGCTAATGCCAAGAGAGATTCGGTGATTAAACAACGTTTAAAGGAGAAAAATGCTTTACCCAAAAAGTAGTGTTGATAAGCTTGGCTTTACCGAGATAAAGGAACTGATAAAAAAACATTGCCTGAGTATTATGGGCCAGCAAATGGTTGATAAGATACAGGTTATGAATAATTACGACCTTATCCATAAGTTTTTGAGCCAGGCCAATGAGTTTATGAATATTTTATTGAATGATGCCGTATTACCTATACAGCATTTTTTCGATATAAAATCGCTGGCTAACAAAGCCCGTATTGAGGGCGTTTTTTTAAGTGAAGAGGAGTTTTATCAGGTACAGGCATCGTTAACTACAGTATTCGCTGTTATTGCTTATTTTAATGAGCGCGAAGGTCAATACCCTAACCTGGAAGCTTTATTTGAGCATTTACCGATTGAAAAATCAATATTAAAAAAGATTGACCAGGTGATTGACCCGAAAGGCAAGATCAGGCCCAATGCATCTCGCGACTTGATGGATATAACATCAGGCATAGCCAAAGCTGAGCAAGAAGCTAGAAAAAAGATAGACCAGGTTTTTAAAGCCGCATCGGGCAATGGATGGACGGCGGACGGTTCATTAACTATTCGTGATGGAAGGCTTTGCATACCCTTGCTAGCCGAAAATAAACGTAAACTTAAAGGATTTATTCATGATGAATCCGCATCTGGCCAAACGGTTTATATGGAGCCTGAGGAGGTATTCGCCCTCAATAATAAAATACGCGATCTTGAATTTGACCGCAGGCGCGAGATCGTCAAAATACTAACTGCTTTAACTGATGAATTGAGGCCTTATGTGCCACTTTTGCTGAGTTACCACGGATTGCTTACCAAGCTGGATTTTGTTCGCGCTAAGGCGTTGTTTGCTATTGATATTGAAGCCGAAATGCCGGTAGTAGTAAATGAACCCAGCCTGAAATTGATTAACGCCAGGCACCCGTTATTATTCCTGAATTTTAAGAAGGAGCAGAAAACGGTTGTGCCATTAAACGTAAGGATAGATAATATTACACGCATTGTAGTGGTATCAGGGCCAAATGCAGGTGGTAAATCTGTTTGTATGAAAACAGTTGGCTTGTTGCAAATGATGGTGCAAGCAGGTTTGCTGATTCCTGCTGATGAAGCCAGCGAGATGGGCGTGTTCAAAGAGTTTTTTGTTGACATTGGCGATGACCAGTCGATTGAGAGTGATTTGAGTACCTACAGCGCGCATCTATCCAAAATGAAAACATTTGTGGAGCAAGCCAACGGCAAAGCATTAATATTGATTGATGAGTTTGGTACAGGAACCGACCCACAATTTGGCGGCCCTATTGCTGAGGCTGTACTGGAATCGCTTAATAACAAAAAGGTTAGAGGGATGGTCACCACCCACTACTCTAACTTAAAGATTTTTGCCAGCCATACAGAGGGCTTGGAGAATGCTTCGATGTTATTTAATAATATAGAGATGAAGCCGCTTTATATTTTGGAAGTTGGCAAGCCGGGCAGCTCTTACGCATTTGAGATCGCCCAGAAAATTGGTCTGCCCCAAAATGTTCTTAACCTGGCTAAGAGTAAAATCAGTGCCGGACAGAAAAAAGTGGATACCTTGTTGGTTGATCTGGAGCGTGAGAAAAAGGAAATCTTCGACACCAAACTAAAATTGGACAGGCAGCAAAGGCAGGTCAATACGCTTTTAATTGAGAATGAAAAGCTAAAAAGCTATCTCGAAGAAAATCAGAAAGCTTTAATACGTGATGCCAAGCAGGAAGCTAAAAACATCATTCTGAACGCCAATAAGTTGGTTGAAAACACCATCTCAGAAATTAAAAGCAGTAACGCTGATAAAGAGAGAACCAGGGAATTACGTGAAAATTTAACCCGTGAAGTACAGAAGAATACCGTCAAGACAGAGGTGAAGAAACCAGTTGTTGATCCCGATGAATTGAAGGTTGGTGACTGGGTGAAATTGAACGATTCTGACACGACAGGACAAGTAATGGAATTTGCGCGCGACAACGTAATTATAGCCATTGGCGATTTGAGAACTGTTGCCAAGAAGAACAAGATTCATAAGGTATCCAAAAAGGAAGTGCCGAAAGAAGTTAGGAGAAACTTTAGCGCTAATACAGATTCTATTGCCAGTTTTAGTCCGGAGATTGATGTGCGCGGTATGCGTACCGAGGATGCTTTGGGCTCGATAGAAAGGCTATTTGACAGGGCGGTTATGATGGGCTTTGGTACCCTGAAGATACTTCACGGCAAAGGCGACGGTATTCTGCGCAAAATGATCCGACAATATCTGAAAAAATATGACCAGGTTGACCGTATGGAAGATGAACATGCAGATAGGGGCGGGGATGGGATTACTTATGTGTATTTGAAATAATAAACATTTTACGCTTATTTAAATGAACTACAAACATCTTATTTTATGCTTTGCAATTGCACTAAGCTTAGATTGCAGCGCTCAGGTTACTATTAAGGCGAATGATCCGCATATTGATTATATGGGGCGTGTTGCAATGCAGGATAATGCGGCAGTATTATCATGGTCGGGTACTACGGTTGATATTAATTTTGAAGGCACAAGCATAAGCTATAAAATGCGTGATGAGCGCGGCGACAACTATTATAACGTGTTGCTTGATGGTAAGATAATAAAGAAAGAACATGAAACCGCGGATGGAATTATCACGCAAACAATTGACGGGCTTACACCCGGTCCACATACATTGGAGTTATTTAAATGCACCGAGTGGGCGATGGGTAAAACCTGGTTTTGCGGTTTCGAAATAACTAAGGGTGGAAAAGTCTTACCGGCTTCGCCTGCCCACAAACATAAAATTGAATATTTTGGAGATTCTATCAGTTGTGGCTATGCTGTAGAAGATAGCACCGGGCAGGATAGAGGCACCGCACCATATGAAGATGGCTATGTAAGTTATGCTGCTTTAACAGCAAGGCATTTTAATGCTGATTTTCATAATACCTCCAAAAGCGGCATAGGCATAACCGTTAGTTGGTTCCCGCTTATTATGCCTGAGATGTATAACAGGCTTGATGCGACTGATTCAACCAGTAAATGGAATTTCGCTAAGTATACGCCTGATTTAGTAATAATCAATCTTTTTCAAAACGATTCATGGTTAGTAGAAAAACCAGATAATGCACAATTTAAAGCCAGGTTTGGTGCTACTGCTCCAACACCTGAATTTATCATCAATGCTTATAGTAATTTTGTGAAAACCATTGGGGGTAAATATCCTAAAGCTCACATCGTTTGCATATTAGGAAGTATGGACGCAACAAAAGCTGGCTCACCATGGCCGGGCTATATTCAAAAGGCTGTTGACGGTATTCATGATAAAAATATTTACACCCACTTTATCGCCTTCAAAAACACCTCAGGCCACCCGAATATTAAAGAACAACAGGCAATGGCCGATGATCTGGAAGCATTCGTTGCTCAGAATATGAAGTGGTAGTAACAAAGCGCCATGGCAATGGTAACAGTGCTTTTTATGAGTTTATTGCCTATTAATCAAATTAATAGCTGTGGAAAGAAATGTTTGTCAGTATTAAGCCATTGTGGAAAATTATAGCTGAAAATTAACTTTGAGCTATTATAAAACGGCTATATTGAGGCCCTAAACTATTGGCAAACTCAATAACCTTTACCTTATGACAGAAACCATAACCTCAAAATATAGCTTGTTTTTCTGGGCTAAAATATTGTTAGGCATTCTATTCGAAGGTTTTATTGTATTCCTGGTTTTTCAGGAGGGATTAACGAGTTCAATTTCTAACCAGTTTATAACACCAGGTAACCTGATGTTTATTTTAATTGTTGTAATAGCGGGAGTTATCATAACACTTTTATTTCCGCCTAAAAGGGTAATAGTTTCACCAGACCAGGTTGTTTTTCGCAGTTATATCACCCAAAAGAAAAGGAAAATTACCTATCCTGATATTGATAAGATAAGAACCGTAAGAAAACAAAGATTTATAAGGGGAGGAGATGAAATTAACTATCAGCAGTTAGAGTTAGTGCTGCTTAACGGGGATGTGTATGCCTTTAATGAAGATGATTATGATAATTATGAATCATTAAAAGCAGCTATCTACGACCACAAATTTCGGGGACAATAGATAGCTGTTTGTATAAAAAACGACTATTTATAAGTTGATAGATGTGTAGTTTTTATGCTTAGCAGGAAGGTTTTACCAACGGCTATTTTTACGCTTTTATCCAGGAACATCGTTTTAATAGTTTCGTCAGATTTTAAAGCTTCGTAAAGGTCGCGGGCTACGGGTGAGCCGCTTAAGCTGGTTGTTACTTTACCATTTTCAATTGTTATGCTGAAAGTGTAACCTGATTTACCGCGATCGCCGGCTGATTCAAAATCTGTAATGTTTAATTTAAAGCTTTGATCCTCGTTCAAACTTCTTTTCAAATGCAGGCGAATAACCGGAAGATATTTTTTCCAGGTTTGTAGATAAGTTCTTTCTTCCATGTAGGGTGTAAAGGTATAATTAAAAACAAGGAAATGAGGATAATTATGCGATTACACGTGTGAAAGAACAAATTGAACGGTAAGCGTTGTTTTAAATACTATTTTCCGCTTGTAAATCCAATCGATTTTGGTTCATGGTTTTCAACCATTAAGCCTTCAATATAAAGCTGCTCATCTACTATTTTATAATCCAATGAATTTTCGTCAATCTTGAATTTTTCATCTTTTATGGCATCTTTAAGCTGTGCTAAAATAGCCTCTCTATTAAATGGTTTGCTTATTTTCAAGTTGTCATTAACCAAGCGTAATTTATCGTTTGGGGTAGATATTTTTTCAACGGCGGTAAGCATCTGCTTAAAAGCCACCTTGGTAATACCCCAGGCCAGTAATAAAGTAAAGCAGCCCAAAACCGAGGCGATAATGATCTTCCCCTTAATGGATTGCGCAAAATAGGTATGTTTATCCCCTGCCATCTGTTTTAGCCCGCTCGCCTGATATTATTTGTTTTTAGATGATGCTGTAATATATGAACGCTTTTAAACGCCTCGATATTGGATTTAAGACAACAAAACGCAGGGGTTGTTTTAATTAATGTCATCCTAATACGCTGTTCAAAGGTCGAAAAATACCTATTTTTCATTTATGCGGCAAAGGTTAATTGTAGTGAGCTATTAATCATGATCCCTTAATGGACAACTAAAATCAACTCATTTCGGCAATGGATCGTATAGAATTATTGATTGAAATATGATATGTTTGGGTTTACTTTTATTCAACGTAAAAATAAGCCCTAATGAATCACACAAATACTACAGGAAACCCGGTAAGACGAATATTAGTGGCCAGCCTGATTGGAACCACTATTGAATTTTTCGATTTTTATATTTACGCTACCGCGGCAGTATTAGTATTTCCTAAATTGTTTTTCCCGTCAAGCAGTCCAACAGCAGCTACACTTGCATCATTCGCGACTTTTGCACTGGCATTTATTGCCCGGCCAATAGGTGCAGCTTTATTTGGGCATTTCGGCGACCGTAAAGGACGTAAAGCTACACTTGTTGCCGCTTTAATGACTATGGGGCCATCAACCGTGGCTATAGGGCTTTTACCTTCTTATCATTCTATTGGAGTACTGGCGCCTCTCCTATTGTGTATATTCCGTTTTGGACAGGGCCTTGGACTTGGTGGCGAATGGGG
>Ga0207004_1192_pt1 | contig 10742 bp, 13 predicted proteins | sample Alteio_BWMinCont_86_FD_153468 | JGI IMG/M metagenome (GOLD analysis project Ga0207004, IMG submission 153468) | Enriched cells from forest soil in Barre Woods Harvard Forest LTER site, Petersham, Massachusetts, United States -... | ecosystem: Environmental > Terrestrial > Soil > Temperate forest >...
TCCAATCAACCGTCTGGAGACTGTAGCTGAACGGAAGCAAATAATTGAACTGCAAGGACGAAATGGCGGGGATATCTTTCAGTATACCGGTTACTTTGACGTCATGAGAGTTGTCTATCCGGATGGTTTTATTCAGCGGGTCGGCTTCACCAAAAAGCGAGCGGGCGGTAGATTGGGTTAGCACAATGGAATATGGATCATTCAAAGCGGTAATGGCATTCCCTTCGACAAGGGGATATCGGAACATTTTCAAAAAATCAGATCCGATGCTGGCGCCGCTGATAAATAGTTTCTTATCGCCGACCAGTAGATCGTGTGTTCCCATCCAATCCGATACCGCCACCGCACTGATTTCCGGATAATTCTTTCTAAGCACATCCGCGACCGGAATGGCTACCGCTTTTTGTGTAATTATGTCGGTTTTATTTACATGAAGATTTACTTCAACCTGGTAAAGCCGGCTAAAATTGGGTTGGAAACGGTCATACGAATATTCATTGAATACCCACAGCCCAATTAGCAGAGCGACCGCCATGCCCGTAGCGAGACCGAGAATGTTCAGGAAGCTGTATAGCTTATTGGCCCGCATATTATTCCAGGCGACTGTCAAATAGTTCTTAAGCATAGCCATAGTATTGTTGACATTTGGACCTCCAAAAAAATGCCAGCGTATAATGCGCTGGTATTTAACATATTGTGGGACATGCCCCGCCTAGAACTGTCCGTTAACGATACATCGGGCGTTCGGTTAGAACAACAGGCACGCCAAAAGGAGGTAATTGTACGTTGAACTCTTAATCAATCCTATTCATTGTCAGATCAAATAGTGGCCTTTACACTTTATGGGCTTTCTATTTTCCATATTGCCATCAGGTCGGAGCCGATACAGCTAGATTCCTACGATTTCCTGTAGATAAGCGCATCCCCCAGCCCTTCGGGAAGTTTCGGTTGGCGTTTTCGCAGGAAAATCATTTTCGATAGTTTTGAAATTCCCAATGACCGAATCTGGAAAGTTTTATTGCTATATCATTCCAATCGCTTCCGCTGCAATTGTCAAACAGCTTCCTTATACGCGCAAGAATCCTCTCCATATTGAATTCAAAAACAATAAGTTTATCCGCGCCATGGATCGTCTCATTTTTATCGTATTTGCTTAAAAGCCATTTCGGCGTACAAACCACAATATCAAAGGACTCTTCTACATTCTCCCCTTTGGGCCCAACTAAAACAGTCAGCAGAAATGAAAAACTCTCCTCATCCTCCGGCCAATAGCTCTGAAAATTAATTATATCTGGGCTAATAATATTTTTTACTTCGGATAGCATCGATATATGTAATAAATATGGTTAAACTTTGTGAATGTGCCACATGAAGTTAGCAATTTTCGTGTCCATTACAACAAAGGCGATAGCGTGGTACCTGCCGCCCACAGGCAATACAACTGCTATGTCAAATCACCGAATCATCCCCGTCCGGATAGGACTACGTTACCTCGGCGGCCGCCGATGCTGTTGTTTAACATACGCGGGTGTTCGCCGTCGCTAACTTTCTATTTATGAAATTACAAGCCCATATTGCCATCGCTAGAGAGGATAAAATCCGCTGGCTGGTTATTGCGTCGGATGAAAACGATACAAAAGGATATTTTCTTTATTCCCATGTAAATGACAATTTTGCTTACGATTCATGGTTCAAGAAAATCGATGAAGCCTTCCAAGCTGCTCAAACACAATACGGGATTATAAAAAAGGATTGGATTGCTACACAGTAAATATCCCATAGAGCCTATTGGTGTTTTACCTAGGCTTAACTTTGGTATACGTAAGCCTTATCAATTCCCACAAATAATGTAATGAGAGCACATGATGAGAATATTTACAACATTTACGTCGCTTTTTGTATATTTTAGCCGGGTCAACTTGTTTTATGACAAAGCTTTATCTCGGTATACTGTTTCTGGTTTTCACCACTTCCGCCTCCTTTGGCCAGATAGAGCAGTTGCAGATCTATAAGAATCTTTATCGGTCAGCAGACTCGCTGAACAAGCTTGGTCGGCTGTATTCCGCGGATAGCGGTATTATCAGGCAGGTTAGACTGCTGGATAAGGAACATCCGGCAAATTACTTCGAAGCCATTGGTGACTTGATGAAGAGTTCTAAGTTTGATGATGCTGCTTTCCTGTACTACCTGGCAGTTCTCAGATACACCTATTACAATGAAGTGAATCCGAAATATCAGGCGAGTGGCGACGGCGCAGTATTGAGTTCATTTAAATATATAATCGGCGAATCCATTAATCTTTATCTAAAGACTAATGTAGACAACTTTGTCTCAGTCCTTAAAGCATCAGGCGATTATTTTGCAAAGAACGATTATGCCTTCTACCCGAAAGCCAAAAATCCGGCCAAATATGATACGTTAGCAACTGGATACGCTGCTTTGATCAAAGACCTCGAAACGAATAAGGAAAAATATAGAAAGCAGTGGGATGAGGAAAGAAATCAATTGATGATAGGTATCGAGCGCCAGATCGATGCCTATAACAAGATGAGTCCCGAAGAAAAGAAACGGCTGAAGAATCGCAACCAGTGATGCTGGAACTGCCCTTGCCTAGCAAAATTTGGACCAGACAGACCAAGGTATCAGAAGTGATTGTGTTTGAAAAAGGTCTTGACGCTGAAGAAACATTTCGATCCCAAAACGACCCTTTCAAAAGACTATTATCCTCGGCCGCACAAACACTAAATGACAAATCCTCTCATTGCTCACAGAAAACCTATTGCCTATCTTCCTGTATTGCCATAAAGCTGATATATGCAATTAAAAGAGAAAGCCTTGTCAGAAATAAAAACTCAAACTGAGACGCTGTGGCAGGAGATTGCCTATCTTGGTAAAAAACTAACCATGAACCCCAAATTCATTTGCTTCGTCATCCTACTATTGACCGGCCTCGCCTCGCGCGCCCAGGACCGGCGGCCATGGCCGCCATTTCCGGCAAAACGCTGGGCGATCTGATCGCGGTGGAGGAGCCGCAAGATCCGTTATGGTCCATGCGCCCTATGACGGAATCGATGGAGCCTGCAGCCAATTTCTTTGCCGCAATGAGCGGGAATCAACGCGCCAGGTTGCAGAAGAAGGTGGAAACCAAAATGCTCTTCAAGTTCGAGTTGAAATAAGTTGTCGGGCTATCTTATCTTTTTAATGAACAAGGGCTTAATTATACAACCAAACATGCCCGAAAACCCCAATGCCAATGTATGTCCACGGAACAGCCAGTTATTCGGATAATGATCGTGAAAATATTCGCTCGTTGGGGCTAACGCCTCCAAAAAATCCTTGGCAGTAGCACAATGGACCACTTCTACGAAATCAGATATCATTGGGATCGCTTTTTTGGGTAAAGAGACGACTCAAATTAGCAATCCCCCAGCATTTCTCCCCGCGCAAAAACACCCATTTTTGATAAAGAACATCAAAAAACAGTCCCCTCGCTGAGGACTGTCTGTTTTATCCAAACCTGAATAACGTCATTTGGTGAGGCTCCCATCAAAATAGAACCGCGAAGACCGACCCCCTTCACCTCAATGCTAGTTCAAAGGCTTACAACCATTCAAACTTAAAGGGCAAATCTAAGAAAAAATCCAATCCCCATATGAGAATTGACCTACTGGTTTGACACCTGCAATGGCGTTGTCATGAGCGAATTGACGGTCCAAAGGATCACTTGCCGGTGAGAAACCGGTAATACAACCGCGGTTTGCGTTCCCCGAGCTAACCCCATTTGGATATAACTCGTTGCCGGAAATGAATTAGCCAGATCGGTACTGGGGATAGTAAACGTGCCATCGTCGTATTCGGCGTATGCTAACGTGCTCAGACTGTCGGGATTGGATGCCTTGGCGATCTGACTGAGTACAGGATCGTAGATCAGTTGAATATACACTTGTTTCGTCGCCGTGTTACTGTCCGATACCCATTTCACCGCCAGATTATTCTTGGTATCCACGCCGTTGAAGTACGTGGTGGGCCAATCCGTTCGCTTCGTCAACACATTCTTGGGCATATAGATCGACTGCGAAACGGTATCCGCGGCCGTCGTCCCGGTTATCTTGATCACCACATTTGTTCCTGCTAAGGCTTCACCTTCTGCGGGTATTGAGCCGATCGAATCGGTGTAAGAAAATTGAAAGGAACTATCGCCTTGCGGTGTCAACACCCGGCTATTGATCGACACGCTGGTCATTTTGATCTGATTGCCCGTCGAGCTATCGGTAAAAACCCCACCAGCAGAGATCTTATACGTACTGTCGCCGGGGTTGTCCACATGGATATTGCTGTTAATGGCAAAGTAGCAGTAGACCGTGGGCGTATCGCCGATGCTGAAGGCAAGTTTTCGCATCAATGCTGTCTCCGCGGCCAGCGATTTTGGGCCAAGCGCCAATTTGTTGCAACCGGTACCCGAAAGTAATATAAGTAGAAAGACAGGAACAATCAGGTTTATCTTGTTTTTCATGATCAGAAGTTTAGATGATTAATTGTTTACAACACAACCGCAGGACACATTGGCCATCGGCGTCCACCTTGAAACAGAAAAAGTCGCCGGTGTGGTACTTTGCTCCGGTGACGTATAGGTCCGCTGCGGAATACCGGCATACCAGGCACTTGAGCCGTCCGGTATCGGCGTACAGTCCCGGCCATTCCCTGTGCTCGGGGCACACCGCGCACATTGATCGCCGATCAACGTGATATCGACGTACCACTGATATTCTTTCGGTATGTGGGAGGTTATAGTGATCGCCTTGGACGGGGGCGTTGCCGAATTGACTTTCGCCTGACTAAATTCTACCCACACGGGGTTACTCGTACTAGGATCAGTTTTTAGGTACTTTACGGTTAATACGACCGAATACGATATCGGATTGAAGCTACTTGTCGGATTGTGGCAGTCAGGGAAAATATTACTAAGGTTAAAGTTGCAGTTCACGAATGTCGGAATGTGAGGGTGGAAACAAGACGAAAGGAAGGTCGAAAAAATAAGGCAAATTAAGATCCGTTTGGGTGTCTTTTGGGGCCGAATTACTCGGGTGCGCCCAAATCGCCGGGGAAAGGCAAAGGTTAACATGATGGTTTGAATTAAGGTGGTGAATGAAAAACGATCACTCGAATTCAAAGCTTTTTTTGTGAAAAAGCGCTTGCTCCGGAAATTCCTAACCCGTAAGAATCGTCGGAAGGGCGCGTGCAAGCGATCGTGCACTCGCAGATAGACCGGGTTCATGGTCGTGAATGGATTTAAGCTTAATAGTAAAATGATCGCTTGGCGCGGATGGGGGGATGTTTAACGAGGGAGGATCGGTTGTAAAGGTAATAACAAAAGAAGGAATTCAGGTTGTTAAAACCTGGTGTTTTTCGGACAAATTCATAAGCGTGTCGATTATGGCCACGAGCGTGTCAAAATCGCGAAAAGGTGTGTAGTTGCTCATAAATGGAATTGCTTATTCCAAAACTGCATGGCCAAAAAATAGGCTCGGCCAGCGTGTTTCCCCTTGCAGAGTCATTGTGCGGCCACGACCTCTTATGCATTTACAAATGCTTCCCCCCATAAACCAATTCTCCTCAAAGTTAAGAGTCTGCGCAATGCGTTAGCAAGGACTAACCAACCTCCTCCCTCATTCAGAAATTAAAGATCATGACAATTATTTAACTGCCTTTAAAGAAGACCCTTGTTGAACGAGAAGAATAGTGTTGAGCCGGAATGCCGAGAAAGCAATAAAAAAAGGCCGGGGCAATGCCCCGGCCCTAGGGTTGGTTAACGATTACTTTAGGAGACAGGCTCAGCAGCCTTTTCCTTCAGGTTCGCAATTTTTTGCTTCGAGGCCGATGATCCGATCCTTGATGCGCGTCTGGCGGCCGGCGGAGACCTTGTCTTGCGCGGCACGGATCGCGGGTACTTCGACACCGATGTCGGTGGCCATCCGAACGAGTGCCATCGCGGTTGGCTTACCGGGCAGCAACGCTTCGCTCTTGTGGTGGATGGCGATCCGGGTCATCAGGGCCACCTGGGCCTCCGTCAAGGCATCCAACCAATCGGTGAGCGGCATTCGTTTACCGTCTTCCGATTCCTCCTCGTATGGTGTTAGTTCGTGGAGTTTCTCGCGGCCCTGATAGTCGAGGGACTGGTAGATCAGGAGCCGGATGCCGAGTTGGTCGCCGGGGGTAAGCGTGGCGGGTGCGGTCGGGTCGGTTAGTCGTTGGTTGAATTGTGCGTGGATCTCCTTTTGGATTTTCTCCTGATCGAGTTCGCCGGATCGCTCTTCCCGGTCGCGTAGCCGGGTAATCTCACCCTCCAGGAGTTGCGGGGTAGCGGTACCGGCCTTGAGCGCGGTCTTGACGGCTGCTGCGGAGACGGGAATGGGTGTTGGACTGCCCGTGTTGCCGTGGCTGCGAGGTCTTTCGGGGTCGATGTATTTCATTTCGGAGTGGTGGCCGTTGATGTACAGGACGCGGTGGATCCGACCCTGTTGCAGAGATTCTTGGAATTCTCTTAGGTCTGCCCGGTATTCCTCCAAAGCGGCGGCATATCCTTCGACATCGAAACCGCCTTCCATCTCCTCGTCCTCGAATTCGTCGTGTTCCGGCTCCTTAGGCGGCCACACGTTGCAGACATCGAGCATGTCGTACCGAGGCCAGGCGAAGCTTTCGGGAATCTCGGCCAGCGCCCGTTCCCAGGTGGATTCGAGGGTACCGCTGATCACTATGGCGGCAGGCGGGTCAAGGGCGATCACTTCGAGGATACGTTTCCGGAGATGCGCTTCGGTCTTCTTCGCGTAGCATTCCTGGCGGTTGCAGGTGGCGCGACTGGCCGCCTCGGGGAAGAGGGACTGGTAGCTGGCCGAGTTGAACGAGCAGCGGGTGCAAGCCCCTGCTTCCGGTACCAGGTCTTTGTCTTTGCCATCGAAGATCGCACTGGTCAGGTCACAGCGGTAAGGACGGAGTATCCAGGTCAGGTCGCCGATCCGGAAGCCTTTCTTTTCCTTCCAGCCTTTGCATTTTTCGTCAAAGAACGTCCGCTGCAATTTTGGTTCGAGGCAGGCGATCTCGAGGGAATCCCTGAGGTTAAACACCCCGGCATGGGTCAATTCCTGGATCTCGTCGATCAGGTTCAGCAATTGAAGCCGTGTTAGGACGTAGGCCCGGGGTTTGTTGATGTAGCGGGCCAGGCCGTCCACCGTCTTATGGTAGGCGAGCAGGTGATTTAGCCCTTTGGCCTCATCAAGGGGATTCGGATTGACGCGGCGGAAATTCTCGCCCCATTGCATCTCCTGGACCTGGCGGTCGGTCAGGGGGCGGATGTGGGCCGGTACGTGGGGTAGCCCCAGATCTATTGCACATCGCAGGCGGCGCTCGCCGGTAGCAAGCTCGAACTTGTCCAAATCCTGCGGATGGCTACGGACGATGAGCGGCGTGTGGATGCCGTGTTTATCGATGTCGGCTTTTAGCTCTTCCATTTCGGCGGCGTCGAATACGCTCCGGTGCTGGAAGGGGCTGGGATCGATGCGCCTTGGATCGATCCAAACGAATACTTCGGATTCGGCTACGGTTGCGATTGTCGTGGCGTCGGGCGCGACGCCGTTCTTCTTCGTTGTCATACATTTTAAATTTAAAAAGTGAAAAAATAAAAAGGGGCTAGAGCAGCCCCTCGTTTGCAAATGAAAAGTAGTGTTCGGGAGTAATGATCAGGTGGTCGTCGACCTTTAGTTCAAGGAGTTTGCAGCCCTCTGCTATCTTGAGGGTCAGTGTCTCATCTGCCCGGCTTGGCTTCAACTCGCCGCTGGGGTGGTTGTGGGCCAGGATGATCGAGGAGGCTGCGGCTTTCAGCGCGGCGGCGTAGATCAATCGAGAGTCCACGAACGTAGCTGAAATGCCACCTTTGGATAGGTCGTAAATGCCCAGAAGGTTTCCACTACAATTTAGCAACATCACTTTGAATTCTTCCAGGAGTTCGATGGTTTCCTTGTTCCAGTGATCCAGCAGGATCCGGTATGCGTCTTCGGCAGTGATTACTTTCGGTCGATCGGCTGCCTTTACTTTGCTGTGGTAGACCAGCTCTACTTCGGCTACTCCACTCTGTCCTGTGTTGGTCTGTCTCGGTTTCATACAATCTGTTTAAGCGTTAAGAAATTATTGATGAAACCGCCCAGGCCTTTGACCGCGTTGAGTGCAAGGAGGAACGGAATAACGAGGTGGATTACTACTGTCGAAACCACCTTTATCGCTCGTGCAGGATGTGGAGTTGAGAATATTTGATGAATCGTTTATGCCGGAAATTCCTTGCCAACGAAACCGGCAAAGGCCTAAATTTGTGTAGTCAATAATTGTTAAACCCATTCCCTTTGGCCGAAGATCCTTCCAGCATAAATTCCGATTCCACCTACTCGCCCGCCGCGCTGCTGCATATCTTCAACGGCCTTCTGGCGCCAGCGCAAACCAAAAAGCTCATCCGCTTAAAGGGCGTCTACCGCGTCGGGAAAGGGGCGCTTTATGGGGGCTATTATTATGATGTGCTGGCGGACGAGACGGCGGAGGCGCAGCTGACGCTGATCGTGCCGGCGAGGCTCAGGCCATCGCTGACCGATAATACGACGATCGAGTTTCAGGGCTTTGTCACCAAACGGGTGGCGCTGGCCCAGGGGCGGATCGAGATCCAGGCGACGATCACGGAATTGCTGGAGGAGCGGGTGAACAAGTACACCGCGGAGGAGCTACGGGCGGTGGCCATCCAGCAGCAGAAGGCAGATCAGGGTTTTCGCGACGTGGAGGGCTTTCTAAAGTCGAGGATTGCGAAGCGTGAGCCGGTGCGGGTGGTGATCCTGGTTGGAAAGACGGCGATCGTGGACAGTGATATCCGGCATGCGCTGGAGGGATCGGTGGGGTTCTACCAGGTGCGGTTCGAGCGGATCGGGATGACTTCGGAAGGCGAGATCCTGGAGGCGCTGCGGCGGTTCGATGACGCTTCTGAGACTGACGTCTTGGTCCTTTCGCGGGGCGGCGGGGACCGAATGGAGGTCTTTGACAGCCTGGCACTGGCGGAGTATTGTCTGGGGCTGGGACCGCTGTTTGTCACGGCCATCGGGCATAAGGAGGACAGCAGTCTGGTCCAACGGATCGCGGACAAGGCCTTTATTACCCCGACGGCGCTGGGGCAGTATTTGAATACGCTTTATAACGATACGATCGCGGAACTGGAGCATTCGAAGGCGAAGCTGGTGGCGACGATCACGCAGCAGTTGAAAGCGAATTATGCGAAGCAGGTGGAGAACCTGGAGGCGAAAATTAAGCAGTTGGAGGAGTTGAGCGGGAGAAGTGCGGGGGTGCAGCAGCAGGAGGTGCAGGTGCTAAGGGGCCAGGTGGCGCTGGTAAAGGCGCAGGCGGCGGAGGCTGGGAAACAGTTGGAGCGGGAGCGGATGACGGCGAATGCGTACCGGTCGAAGGTGGAGGGGCTGCGGGCGGCGCGAATTTGGTATTGGGTGGCGATGGTTGTTCTGGCGGTGGCTTGTGTGGTGGTGGGGAGGGGGTGCGGGAGGTGAAAAGAAAGGGCTAAATGTACTTATGATTGCAACTTTTTTATTTTCTGACGCCGGAGTTGCAGCGAATCCGCACATCGTACTGTCCCTCATTATTTTGCTTCTCGTTGTCGTTTATGTCGAACTCAATGATCTCCCTTTTAGGGCAGATAATTGGTTCATTTTCCCTTAAAGGCGTCCAATCTTTATTTTCTTGGCGATACATCAATGCTCCGTGTTTTATACTTTTAACGATGCAGTATCGGGCAATAGGTAGCCCAAGAAAGCCTTTCTCTATGCCCTCTGGCCCGGAGTCACCTATTATGGCGCCTAATTTGATCCTTCCTGAAATTTTGAGTACCGTGAGCGTATCGCCTTCGTTACAGGGATAAATTGTCAAATTATCTATGGAGAATGTGGTTTCGCTTTCATTACCCCTAGTTACTCTGAAAGCCTCAGCGTTCAAAATCTTTGGATACTCATTTGTACCTATAGAAGGGTAGGTGTAAAATACCAACGCGAATATGCCAAAGGCACCTCCTGCCACCAACTTATCATTTACTTTTACAAGGAAGGAGCCTGGAAAACCGCTTGCCACCCCGGCAGCGCCCAATGACGCGACAAGCTTATACATCGTATAAATTGTCGGGGGCGGAGCAGCGTATAGGTTGGCCAATATAATATCCAGAACGACAAAACCCGTTCCCAACATTAACATTAGCCTACTGAATTTCTCCGGTTTTTCATCTGCCGCAACGGCTTGTATTTTAGGCATCGAGATTTATTTTACTGTAATACATAAAAGCTGTTATATAAGCCAGGATCAGAGATAAATAGCAAATCAAAAGCCCCAGTTGGTTATAAAATGGAATTACTATCAAAGCGGTATAAATAAAAAATGTTTTTATCTTGCTTAAAATAGAAGGAGTAATAGCAACACCCTTTGCCAACAAGATTTCCTTGAATCCAAATACAAGGATGTCCCGTAAAATAAAGAGCAAGGCAATCGGTACTAAAATGACATGTTGAACCAGCAAAATAACAAATGCTACATTTGAAAAGACTTTGTCTGCCGTATGGTCCAATATGCTACCTATCCTGATTTTCGTGCAAAATAACCATCAAGCAGATCCGAAATGCCTGCAATTATGGAGATTGCGCTGAAGAAGTACTTGTAATTTG
>Ga0207004_1195_pt1 | contig 10672 bp, 9 predicted proteins | sample Alteio_BWMinCont_86_FD_153468 | JGI IMG/M metagenome (GOLD analysis project Ga0207004, IMG submission 153468) | Enriched cells from forest soil in Barre Woods Harvard Forest LTER site, Petersham, Massachusetts, United States -... | ecosystem: Environmental > Terrestrial > Soil > Temperate forest >...
TTGACATAAAGCCAGATAAGAAAATAATAAAGCTGGAAAGGCTTAGGGGAAACGTTCATGAGGCATTCGTCTATTTCATTTCTTATTTTCATCCAAGAATCGGGCTTACAGGAGAAGAAGACTTTAAAAAGCCACTTTATGAAATGCTGGAGCAGGAGTATTCGACTATTGCTTACCTTTCTAAAGAGGAAATTAGTGCAAAACTCCCTGACAAGTTAGTTGCCGCGAAACTTGAAATAGGACCGGCGCAGCCTGTTCTGCTTCGAAAGCGTTTTGTATTTGACCAGGCGGAACGTCCAATCGAGTTCAATCTGGGTTACTACAAGGGTGACGATTTTGTGTATACTGTAGAAAGCCGGCGTGAGTTGTAATCGGGACTAAAAAACAAGAAATATTAAAATATAATTTTAATAATGTACAAACATACTTACATATTAAAATACAATTATAGAATAATGAATAAAACCACAATGAATATCGTGCATTCCAGCCTCGATATGCAGGAGTTGAGATCTACAGAACAGTTATTACTTCCATTGAATAAATTCAGTACTATCGAAGAAGGTTACGATATCTACCCGACCTTTGATATCGACGGAACAATCTATGCCGGTCACGATGAATTGGTACATTGGATCATCAATAATGATACTAACATCATAATTGATGGTTTTTCCGGAGTTTATTGGGAAATATTCGTCGGGAAACTAGATCTATTGCTCAAGGAAAAGAATATCATAGCAAACTGGATTAATGTAGCAAAGGCGCTTAAAGAAACAGCGCATATTGAAGAAATGTTAAGCGATTATACAGGCGGCAATGATCCACTGTTTGGAAAAATATATGATGGCGGCCTAGTCGAATTTTTCGATGAGCAGGCATTAGCTTACTTTCAGCCAGTGGCGGGTCGCCTGAATATTATTTATGGTACAGGTGCCAGCCTGGCTGGATGGGATGGCGCATTGCTTTATCTTGAAGTACCAAAAAATGAAATTCAGTTTCGTTCCCGTTCGGGAAAAATAGGGAATCTGGGAAAGAATGAATCTGCTTCTCCCAAAATCCAGTATAAACGCTTTTATTTTATCGATTGGCCCGTTTTGAGTAGGCACAAATGCCAGCTTTTAAAGAAAATCGATTTGATTATCGACGAGCAAAGAATAAAAGAAATCACATGGTGCACAGGTAATACACTGAGAACGGCCCTTGAAACCATATCATCACAAGTACTCCGGGTAAGACCATGGTTCGAGCCTGGCGTATGGGGAGGCACTTGGATTAAGAAACATATTAATAGTTTGAATAAAGCTGTAAAGAATTATGCATGGTCCTTCGAGTTAATCGCTCCGGAAAACGGAATTATCCTTGAAAATGAGGGATTGATGTTGGAGATTTCTTTTGACAGCCTACTTTTTTTCAACAGTGAGGCTATTCTGGGTAAAGCAGCAGCACGATTCGGTCATGTGTTTCCTATCAGGTTTGATTTTCTTGACACATTTAACGGCGGTAACCTTTCATTGCAATGCCATCCTTCTGTGACTTATACAGCAAATCATTTTGGCGAAGATTTTACGCAGGATGAAACTTATTATATCCTTGACAGCACACCGGATGCGAAAGTATACCTGGGATTTAGGGAAGATATAAACAAGGAGGCTTTCCGGGCAGATATGGAAAATAGTTTTCATAACAAGGTCCCGGTCACCGTTGAAAACTATGTACAAACATTTCCTGCAAAAAAACACGATCTTTTTTTGATCCCCAATGGAACGGTACATTGTTCGGGTGTCAATAATATGGTATTGGAAATCAGTGCTACGCCCTATATCTATACTTTTAAGATATACGATTGGGTGAGACCGGATTTAAACGGAGAATTGCGTCCCCTAAACATTAACCGGGCTTTTGAAAACCTGCGTTTTGACAGAAAAGGCGATGCAGTAAAAGAAACACTGCTGTCCCGCCAGGAAGTAATCAGCGAGAATGAAGATCACCAATTGATCAGCCTAAGCACTCATCCGGATCATTTTTACGCCATTGACCGGCTTGAATTTGATCACCAGCTAACTTGTGACACCCTTGATCAGTGTCATATCCTTAGCCTTGTTGAAGGCGAATGTATTTCGGTTAAAACAGGAGACCGGTTGCAGCGCATTTATTATGCCGAAACTTTTATTGTACCTGCAGCTTCATGCAGCTACGAGCTAACTAATAATGGCGAGGGAAGAGCCAAGGTGGTTAGAGCTTATGTTAAAGATGAATATTGTTAAACGATTAAGATAAACGCAATAAATAATGAAAAATATCAGTGCTATAATTACGATGGTCTGCTTATTAATGACAGACTTATATGCACAAAAAACGCCAAAGCAATTTACTTCAGTTACACTCGAACCCACCATTGCTTATATTAAATATAATGGTACAGATAGGAGAATGGTGCGCCTTCTATTCATGGGTGGCAAGAATTTCAATGAAAGCGAGGTGATTGTTGGATTTAACGGTGAGACAGAACACGTAAAAATCCCCGCATCACCTGAAGGGATAGACGTTTTCGAATTACCTTTGCCCGGACCTCCCATCCAGATCATTACACAAGCTGAGGTTACCCTGCGATCAGGCGGCCAGACCTATAAGGCTCGCTGCCTTGTGACTCCGGCACGCAATAATTGGACGGTTTACATACTGCCGCATTCTCATGTTGATATCGGTTATACCAATACGCAGGCCAAAGTATTAAAACTGCATATGGATAATATCGACGAGGCAATCAATCTTGCTAAAAAAACAGCTGATTATCCGGTCGAAGCCCGATACAAATGGACGACTGAGGCTATATGGGTAGTTGATAACTACCTGAAAGTTGCCAATGAAAAGAAGAAAGAACAGTTCTGGAACGCAGTGAAGAATGGTTGGATAAATCTCGACGGAGCTTACGGTAATATCAATACCAGTATGACCGATTCTTATCAGCTTATGCAGATGTTTATCAGGTCTCAGCAATTAGCAAGAGAGCACGGCATCGAAATCCATACAATGTTCCAGGGAGATGTGCCGGGCGCTTCCTGGGGACTTGCTGCACAGAGTGAGCAGACTGGCATCAAATATTTCCTTTCAGGGCCAAATGCATCAGACAGAATCGGCAATTTAGCCAAATGGCAGGATAAACCCTTTTACTGGACCTCGCCTTCTGGAAAACAGAGCTTCCTTTTCTGGCAATGTCAACCTTACTCTATTGGCTATACCCTTAAAGGAAGTAAAATCCCTAATTTCTTCAGTGTTGATGACCCCAAACCCTACTATACCGGACATCCGTCAGAGAACTTCCTGAATCCGCACATTTTCTCCTATCTGGCCGATCTGGAACAAAACAACTTCCCCTATGATATGACAATTCTTACCTGGGCGATGAGCGACAATGCACCAATTGACCCAGAGCTACCAGATGCGGTTAAAGCATGGAATCAACATTTCTCTTCCCCAAAGCTAGTCATCACCTCGGTAAAACAATTCTTTGGCGATTTCGAGGAAAAATATAAATATAAAATTCCTCATTTGGCAGGTGATTACACAGAGTATTGGACAGATGGCGTTTCTTCCGCCGCCCGGGAAACAGCCCTTAGCCGTGAATCCTCTGATCGTCTTAAACAAGCGGCTGCATTATGGGCCATCCGGAATAAAACAGATTATCCGGCTGATAAATTTAACGCTACCTGGAAAAACCTGCTTCTGTATAATGAGCATACCTGGGGCGCTTATAATAGCATTGATGAACCGGATAACGAGCGGGTAAAAAGTGAATGGGCCGTAAAACAGGGTTACGTGCTGGAAGCAAAAAGGCAAATAGATACCATCATGAAGCGAGTGCTCAATCCCGCTTTACCAAAATCAGGGGCAGTTACTGTCTATAATACATTATCCTGGGCGCGTACCGGAGTCGTATATGTACCGTCGGTATTAAGCGCTACAGGCGATTTGGTAAAAGATGAGACTGGTGCAAGTGTACCATCTCAGCGTCTCAGCACCGGTGAACTGGCATTCGTCGCTACCGATGTGCCTCAGTTTGGCAGCCGGATTTATACCATCCACCCAGGAAAAGCTTACACAGCCGGGAGTGCAAAAATTACAAACAAGCAATTAACCAATGGTATTTATACGATTGATGTCGAGCAATCCACCGGTGACATAGATCATATTACCAAAAATTCAGGAAGCAAAACCATCGTATTGGTAGACTCTGCTGGATTTAATAAGTACCTGTATATGCCGGGAGATTCTCTGAAAAATATACAGTCAAGCTCAGAGGTACATATTTCAGTAAAAGAAAACGGACCACTGGTGGTTAGTCTGCTGATTACATCTAAGGCGCCAGGCGCGAATAGCCTTGTGCGGGAGGTGAAATTGGTTAGCGGTATCGACAACATTGAACTTATAAATACAATTGATAAGATCGCTGTTCGCCAAAAGGAAAGCGTACATTTTGCTTTTCCATTTAATGTACCAGATGCACAAGTTCGTTATAACATTCCCTGGGGCAGTATAACTGCTGAAGCTGATCAGTTGCCTAATGCAAACAAGAATTGGTACACAGTTCAGCGCTGGGTAGACGTATCCAATAACAACTACGGTGTGACCTGGTCAAGTCCGGATGCACCACTTTTCGAGATTGGCGATATTACTACCGCAGGCTTACTTGGTGGTTTGCATCATTCTCCTCTGTGGTTGACATTTACGCCGCAATCGCCAAAGCTGTATTCATGGGTTATGAACAACTTATGGCACACTAATTTCCGGGCCGATCAGGAAGGGAAAGCAACGTTTCATTATCTGTTTACGGCTCATGATCAGTCGTACGAAAGTTTTGCCGCTAACCAGGAAGGGTTAAATAATCATCAGCCACTAATTGTCGCTGCCACCAGCCTGGGAGATAGCAAAAAACTTTTCTTCAAACTGTCTGGAGAGAAATTCTACGTAGAGGCGATAAAACCCGCTAATGATGGCAAAGCCGTAATTGTACAACTCGTCAGTTGCGGACCAGAGGACAGTAAAATACAGGTTAGCCCTCAAAACGTCGGGGCAGTAAGGGTGTACGAAAGTGACCTCATGGAAGATAAGAAGAAGTTATTGGGTAATGACTTTATATTACCGTCCAAAGGGATTATGACAGTGCGAATAGAGAAAGAATAAAAATATAAGCCATTATGAAAAGCACTGTTAAAAAAACAAACCAAACACTAAATTCATTTCTCGCCGGAACCGCCTTCATTGCTACGCTCGGTGGATTTCTTTTTGGATTTGACATGGCCGTAATCTCTGGTGTTTTACCTTTTGTAAAAAGCCAGTTCGGTCTTTCTTCCGCTGCCGAAGGTTGGTTTGTATCATCGGCGCTGGTAGGTTGTATCATCGGTGTGCTATTTTCCGGGGACCTGAGCGACCGCCTGGGCCGTAAAAAACTATTGATGCTATCGGCACTGCTGTTTTTATTGTCAGCGATTGCTGCTACGGTCTCCTCTGGATTCACGCAATTGGTGCTGTCCAGAATGCTGGGTGGAATGGGGGTTGGCACGGCTTCCATTGTAGCGCCACTTTACCTGTCTGAGATTGCTCCTGCAGCTATTCGGGGCAGGCTCGTAATCTTTTATCAACTGGCGATAACTGTGGGTATATTGATTGCCTATATCACCAATGCGGCCATGTTAAATTTTGCAGTTCAACATACCGGGACAATAATGGCACCTTTCTTTCACATTCTCTTTGTAAAAGAACCCTGGCGTGGAATGCTTGGCTTGGGTATCATCCCTGCCTTACTCTTTTTCACGGGTCTTTGTTTTGTTCCCGAAAGTCCATGGTGGCTGATGCAGAAAGGACAGGATGACCATGCAGCACGGATATTTAAGCGACTACTTGGCTTAGATGCAGCCAGTCGGCCTGTACCAATAACCGAATCTAACAACGCGGATGAAAAAGGCTCCTATAAAGAGATTTTTTCCAGGGCAATGCGGAAGCCCCTTATAATTGCATTACTGCTACCCTTATTTTCCCAATTTAGTGGAATTAACGCCGTCATTTATTACGGTCCTCAAATCTTAAATGCTGCTGGCATTGCCATTAATAAAGCACTTTTAGGCCAAATCGTTTTTGGCGTTGCAAACTTCATATTTACCCTTATAGCGGTATGGAAAGTAGACCAGATGGGACGGCGCCCCCTTTATCTCACAGGCTCCATAGGAGCCTGTGTGTGCCTGCTTTTCACGGGCATCTGCTTTTATACAGGCAACACCGGAAGTATTGCACTGGTAATTGGTATCGTTTTGTTTTTGGCTTGTTTCGCATTTTCCATCGGCCCTTTGAAGTTTGTTATTGCTGCAGAAATATTTCCAACAGAGATTCGGGGGCGTGCTATGGGACTGAGCATTTTAGTGATGTGGGTGGCTGACACTGTAGTTGGACAACTAACGCCTATCTTACTTGGAACAGTTGGTCCCGGTATCACGTTTTGGTTTTTTTCTGGCTGTTGTCTGCTTTCGTTTCTGACAGTACTCAAGCTGGTACCCGAAACAAAGGGAAAATCATTGGAAGATGTCCAAAAACTGTGGATCCATTAACATAAAACCAGTTTATTTATTTAGGACTAAACATATAACCAGTGGAAATTACGCAGAAGGAGTCGTATTGAATAAAAACCAATCCGGCCTAAATAACTCATGCAATCACTAATTTTTCAAGCCCAAAATGGCATTTGCGTTAACGAAGAAGAGGCGAGTGTAATTCTCAAATTCCTTTATCTCATTGCAAAGTCTCGTAACAAAACAGCAGTTGCCCTTAACTCAGAATATCCCTAAGGGGAAATCGAACTTTCAGAAAGTGAGGTTAAATAATGAGAGAAGCCTGATATAGCCCAATTTTGAAATCGGTATAGATTTTATTGAAAAATTTCGAACTCTTTTTAAGGGGAAGTAATCGTCTGTTTATCATTTTGTTAAAGACAATAAACAAGAAACGCGCCGTAAAGCGCGTTTCGTTAAGTAGGATAAGCTAGCAAAGATGAACTCTTTTGAGGTTGATTTAGCACTCGCGGCAGCAATGAATGATAATACATGGGCCACTCAATAGAATTTAAAGGCCGTTTTTTGTAGACCGGCCTTTTTTAACGAAGTTCGATTTATGTAGTTTATTGGATATTCCGGGAGGTTTGGCCATGTGATTCCGTTTGTTACAATAAATCCTATTCCTTTGATGAGACGGACTCAAATTCAAGTTTTGACTGATAGACTTTTAATGTACGGCATTTAGAATTTAAAAGCTACCCCAATGTTTAGAAATGAAAGACTTTGGTAACCTAATTCGGCATAGATGGCGGTGCTGGGTTTAAAGTAATATTTGCCCCCGGCAAAAAGTCCAAAACCAAGGCCACTTGCAGTACTGCCCAAAGAGCCCACATTATCACTTACACTTACTGCAACATAGCCAAGGCTAGCCCCACCATAAAGGTCAAATTTAGGGTCAATGTCAAGCGCCTGATTAAAATGATAGGAGCCCCGGGCGCCTATATAAATAGCATGCTCTTTAAAGCTGTAAGCATCATTAAAGTCATCATCAAACTTTGAACTGGCATACGATAGCTGACCACCGATACTGATTGCATCTGTTATCCCTTTTTCATAACTTATTGATGGATTAATTGGCAGTGATGCTTTATATCCAGATCCGAAAAAAGGACTGCCTATACCAACACCAATGTTAAGGAGGTTATCGCCATCGTTAAATGACGAAGATTTGGTTTGGGCCATCCCGGCGAATGTGGTAAGAATAAATAATGCGATCAGGAATAATTGTTTTTTCACTTTGTTTGTAGATTTAAGTTTAAAATTTCTTTAAAAAGTATAGCTCGTCGGTATTGAAATCCCAAGTCCCGACCCTGTGTTGGTTTTCTTAATTACCCCGTCAACATATATATTCACCGTTATCGTTGATGAAGCACCAGTTCCTTCACCCTCAGCTGCAAAAATTACACTTTCCTGTGATGCGGGGACAGTTATTTCAGGGCTTGTATAGGTAGTGGCATTAAGCCCGTTCAGGCTCGTTTGGTCGCCCTGGGCGTCAGTATAACTAACTCCATCAATTACTGCTCCATTTGTCGCCGTGGCTTTATAGATAATTTTATGACTGGTACTGCCCGATGGCTTGTTGTCACTACTTTTGCTGCACGATACCAGTAAGGTTGCAGTCATAAATAATGTAAAAATGCTTAGCGTAATGCTTTTTAAGGTGATTGTTTTCATAGTGTTTATTTAGATTATTTTGATGTATTCAAGGTTTATTTCAGTTTCACTTCTACCACAGTTCCATCCTGTGTTATTTCCACAAATTGTTCAAGCCGGTCATTATGCTGTTCATTATAAGTATGATATTGATAATAGTTGGTCGTCCCCCACCCGTCGCTTCCCGACCCTACATACTGGTTGTAGCCTTTAGGCATTACCCAGGCAAGGTTGGTTTGAAGAAAATATCTGCCTGGTTTCAGTCGTTCAAATTTAAACCGCCCGTATTCATCAGAAAGAGCCTCAAGCCTAAATCTGAATGACTGCTTGGACATATATACAATTGTGTTTTTGTTCTCTTTTTTCTTTACGTAAATTATACCAGGCTTCAAAATAAGGGGTAACCGGAAGCAGGGTAATCCGCAGATTTTTGCCATATATGCGCGGGGCCAATGGCGCGTTATAGCCAAACTGCGTTTTGGGTTTTGTAAACACTACACCTTTTATGCTTGATGTTCCGTAAGATAGTGCCTGTTTGGCTGCGATGGAATCAAAAGCAGATTCAGGGTATATTGTTTTTACAGTATTTCTTTCCGCCATACGGTCAGCTTCTTTCTGGGCACTGCAGGATAAAAGAAATACTGAGGCACAACCTATCATAGTATAAAAGAGATATTTAGGGTTTATGATCATCGTTTTTTGTTTGAAAAAATGGATATATAAACAGTGAGTTTTTTAAGATTAAGCCCGGTAATTCAAAATTTCAGTGCAGGTGAGTTACTGCTGCTTGTGAAATTTTTATAGTGATTATTCGGGTTACGCATCAGTTATTTATTTAGTCGTCAACATTGATTTAACAAAGTAACTGAACCCAAAAAGCGCAAACAATAGCACTTAATTACTGTTTTTTTCTAATGGTTTTCAGGTATTTTTAGCAGTGAGAACTGCGTATCTGGAATAGTTCCATATACTTGTGAAGTATGGCTCGTTTCTATTTTATATTTTTTTTTTCTTATAAACTGCTCGTTATGGTGTAAGGGGCAGACGTCTGTAAATGAACATGCATTTACAGATAGCCTTGAGACCGTTTTGCGACAGACAAACTCCGACAGCATAAGGGCGAGAACCAGTTTTGCTTTATCAGAATTCTGGGCGGCAAAAGACAGCACCAAAGCATGGAAATACCTCAATAAAGGCATGCAATTCAGTAAAAAAAATAGCTATTTACGGGCTCTCTATTATTACTATGATGCCAGGCTGCTTGTTCAAACCAATTGGGATAAAAGCGAAAAGATTTATATGAAAGCAGATACTCTGTTAAACAGTTTTCAAACAAAGGATGCTTATCTTTTCAAGGCCAAAGTATGGTATGAATATGGAACAGTAAGGCAGAGAAAAGATGATTATAAGGCATTTGCCAATATTTTATTAAACAAGGTTATTCCACTAGCGCTAAAAGCCAATAATAATGTATATGTTGGCAAAGCCTATTTGGCGTTGGGTATTGTTTTTAAAAATGCCGGCCAATTCGATAAGGCCGAAGTCTATTGTTTAAAGGGTATACAGATTTTAAAAAGTGCACATGCATCTTCGGGCCAGTTAATATCAGCCTATCATACCCATTGCCGAAAATTATATTTTATCAGGTAAAAGCCCCAAAGCTAGGGCCGCTTTGGATAGTGCATCGCGTTTACTTACCGAGTATCCTAACTCAGCATATTTGCTGGACCATTACGCGGCAGAGGGTATGTATTTTACAGTGAGCTCCCAATTTAAAAAAGCGTTGGAAAGCCTGGACAAAGGAGTGGCCCTTGCCAAAAAACTTGGCCTGCGTTATGAAGAACAGCGTCTGCAGTTACAAAGATTTTATGCTTTATATAATGACAAAAGTTATGGTGCGGCAAAAAGTGTAGTGATATACCTGATGAAGCAAAGGGAAATGATGAAGCTGGCCACCAACAGGCTTCAGTTATACTATGGGATGGCCGTGGCAGATCAGGGGATGAAAGACATGACAGGAGCATTTGACTGGTTGAAGCGCTATAGTGAATTAAGTGACAGTGTATCACAAAGCAAGTTTAAAAACGATATTAATGCCATGGAGATAAAATACCGGAATGCAGAGAGTCAGAAAAAAAATAGCATTATTCTGGCTGCACTGCAATACAATACTAGTGGCCTGTGCATGGCGAACAGCATTAGCCATAATCTCCTGTATAATCCGGTAAATGGCTATTTGAGCCGATATCGATATGTTTTTTTCAATGCCAAACGTCTGAAAATCTATATGAATATCTTTAGTCATCAATGATTCGCATAAATCTTTAAGGGCGGTTTCCAACCCAAACTGAAGTAAGGTTTCGGGCATCATATTACGGGCAATATGCCTAAGTTCACTTACTGAATGATCGAGC